>ERZ773050.40-NODE-40-length-87147-cov-4.608667_pt1 | contig 87147 bp, 85 predicted proteins | sample MGYA00580632_ERZ773050 | MGnify/ENA primary metagenome ERZ773050 (study PRJEB29015, sample SAMEA2738123) | human oral metagenome | biome: human oral; feature: human-associated habitat; material: saliva | place: China | collected 2166 ... | reverse complement strand
TAGGTGAGTTTTACCGTTTTGGATCACGCGGGAGCCTTCGCGCATCAGGCCATCAACGGTGCGCACCACGTACTTTTCGTTGCCTGGGATAGCGTTTGAGCTAAACACAACCACATCGGTGTTTTTGATCTTGACGTGGCGGTGGGCGCCGCTGGCCATACGGTTGAGCACCGCGTTAAACTCGCCCTGGCTACCGGTACACACCAGCGTAAACTTGCCATCCGGGTATTTAATCAGGTCTTCCATCTTCACAATCACATCCTTAGGGATAGTAATTGCCCCGGCCCGCAAGGCCACCTCAAGGTTCTGGATCATACTATAGCCAGCAAAGGCCACCTTGCGCCCAGCCCGCTTGGCCTCTGTTAGGATACCCTGGATACGGTGGATCTGCGAGCTAAAGCAGCTAATAATCAGGCGGTTATGCTGGTACTGTTCCATCACCTGGCCAATGCTCTTTTGGATATCGGGCTCGCCGTGGGTATGGGTGCCGGCGCTTTCGCAGTTGGTACTTTCGTTCATCAGCAGCGTGATACCCTCTTTGGCCGCGATTTCCGTCAGGCGCTCCAGGTCGAACTTCTTGCCATCAACCGGGTTTTCTTCAAAACGCCAGTCGCCGGTATCCACCAGTACACCCAGTGGCGTCCGGATAACCACCGCGGTACTATCCGGGATGGAGTGGTTCACCCGCACCAGCTCTACGCTAAAATTATCGCCCAGCTGCACGCGCTCGTGGGCTTCGGGGTTAAGCTCATGGTACTCTGGAGTAAACGAGCCATCGGTTTCTTCCATAGTGCGCCTAAGCATACCAATGGTAAACTTACTGGCATACACCGGCGCTGGGATTTGGCTAATAAAATGGCGGAAGGAGCCAATATGGTCCAGGTGCCCGTGGGTAAACACATGCCCGCGGATTTTGTGCTTGTTTTCCAGCAAGTAGCTAATATCTGGTGTGATGTAATTAATACCTGGGTAGTCGCTACCAGGGAACAAAAAGCCCATATCCACCACGATAATTTCGTTATCGTACTCTATGGCCATCATGTTCTTGCCAATGCCCATTTCGCCCAGACCCCCAATGGGGATCACGCGGAGCTTAGGGCCCTTGGTTTTTGGCTGGCGCTTCCATTCTGCCATGCTAAACTGGCGGCCTTCGTAGCCATTGTAAATCGATTTATTAACTGGGATATCGATCGTGTGCTGGCTAGCACGGGCATTGACGCCCTCCGATACCCGCCGCTGGGCGCGAAAAACCTCGCCTTTACGCGTCGTCGTGTGGTTTAGTGCCGCAATATTAGACTTTTTCTTGGCATGTGCAGCTGGGCGCTTGCTTACATCATCGGCCTGCGCCTGGGCGAGTCGTCGTTGCCCCATAGGTATAGTTCTCCTTCTAATTACAATCTTGATTTTGCTTAAGACAAGCGCCCGTTCACGCTCCCCCGAGCTCGCGCTTTGCCTGCAGTAGTTATAAAATTATGGTTATTGTACCAAAGCCGAGCCTGGGCGTCAAGCAGCCAGCCGGCCGGGCCCACACGCAGGCCCGGTTGCCTAGCATCACCGGGCTGCCGTCATCGCCGCGCCTAGCTTGACTTTCTGTCCATGTATTGATATATATATATCAACCTTTGGCCACGCATAGTTGTGCCGTGGCAGGGTTGTTCCTTTGTTCCCTATCCTACTCGAAAGGATTTTTATTATGTTCGCTGGGTATCGTAAGATTGCCGCTGTCGCCATAGTTGGAGCCTGCGCTCTGGGCGCGGGGGCGTGTGACGCGCTTGATACTAGCCATGAAACAGTCAACCTGTGGGTTGACAACAAGTGTCAGAAGTTCAAAGTGAAAACATACAACGACCCCGACATCTGGTATGCCGGCCGCGATAAAGTACTGAAGGACGTTTTCGGCTTGGAGTCGGGTAAAGAATACCCGCTCCAGCTAGGCAGCCAAACTACCGGCGTGCAAGGGTCGCTGTACAATGGCTTTTTTGCCACCTATGGCAGCCTCAATAGCGGGCCAGATGTTACTGTCACGTTCGTACAAGGCAATCGGCGTTGGCCGGTTGCCATCCCACGTGACAAGGTCATCTTCGAGGTGGTAGATCGCCCCGAGGACACCAGCTTTGCACTAGATATAAGTTGGCTCGACGAGTCATATAGCAGTGACTCGCACAATAGCCATAACGGATATCGTCTGTATTCGTACAAGGGGGGCGAACTCGTATCCCCCTGCTACACGGGCGAAGACCGTCCTATAATAGATCTGTCTAAGCTTACCCTTGGGCAAACCCTTATACGGTGGGACGAAAGCACCATTACTGGTGCAACAATCAAACTCACTGCTGAGCAATATGCTCAGCTAGTGGGGACGATTGAGCCCACCACACCAGGTACAACCGAAACCTCGACCGAATAGGAGGACGACAGCCCCACTTGCTACAAGTGGGGCTTTTTATAGCACCAGGGGCCCGGCCGAGTGCTTGTATTTCTACGCTATTCATGGTATATGTAGGATTGACCCTTGTTCACCCGTGCAGTCGCGATTTTTATTTGCGCCTGCTCTAGGCGTAACCGGTTGCACCTTCCTTGAAAGGAACTTTTGCTATGTACGCCGATGAGACCTTTTTAATTATCTTCATCGCTATTATGTTTATCATAATCGTTAGCGATTAGGAGGTTCCCGCCCCACTCAGACGAGTGGGGCTTTTCATTACCCCTCCTACCGTATCATCGCATCTAGCCCGCCTGGCCCGGCCGAAATCGACTCGTAGTGGTCCTGGCCGGCCAGCACCTGGCGGTCGGTGGCAATACCAGCCTGGCGGTAATATTTAACACCTTCGCTGCTAGCCTCGAGGGCGTCAAACCCACCATCATCACCACCAGCGCTTGGGGAATCGCGGCTACCAACCAGCCAGCGCATACTAAAGTTACCACGCAGGCCGCCCACATGTGGTGTGGTATAGGCACCGCCGCCGCCAACCATCAGGGCGCCGCCGCCAGTAATCAGGCTATTGTAGCGCGGCAGGAACTTGTAGGTAAGCACCTCTGCCCCGCCCGAGTAGCCCGCCAGCCACACCTGGCGTTGGTTAATATTATAGCGCTGGTATATATGCTTAACGAGCTCGCCCAGGTAGGTGGTAGAGCTATCCTGGCGCCACCAGGTTTTGGTACCGCCATCGGGCGTTTTAGGGGCAATCAGCACCATACCACGCCGCCGGGCCACCTGGGCATAGGCCTGCAGAGTGCCACTGGTTGGCTTGCCAAATTCACCGTGGCCATCGCCGTGTAGGTAAATCATCAGCCCAAAGGCGCCCGGCTTGCCAGCCAGATGTGCTGCATACAAGTGGTACTGGCTGCTACCACCCGCACCGCTAAAGTTCACGTAGGTTTGGTCCGCCAGTGGGCCACCGCTGCCATTGGTGCCAGGTGTGCGGCCGTCGCTGCTGCCACCAGGCCCAGTGCTGCCGCCAGGCTTGGGTTTGGTGTCTTTATCACCCGGTTTTTTGGTATCAAAATTCTTGGCCTTGTTGTACCATTCGTCAATCATTTTGAGGATTATATCGATAAACTTCTTCATAGCGGGGTGTGGTTGGCCATCCGGTGGCTGAACGGTTGCTTCGGTGCTGATGAGGGGCGGTACAGGTGTAAAGCTACCTGGTGCGGGGCTGGGGCGCGTTGCCAGCCACCAGGCACACACCAAGCCACCAAGCACAAGCACTGCGCTGGTACATCCCCCCCACCACATAAGCCGCCGGCGCTGACGGCGGCGTGCAATACTTTGTATGCCCATGTATACCTAGTATACCACATAAAACAACCCCTCGCACTAGGCGGGGGTTGTATGGGTGGGTAGCAAGCGTTACTTAGCCGCGGTTGACATCGTTGTAGCGGTTAGTAACGGTGCGGCCCAGTGCATTCAGCTCGGTGTTAACATCGGCGTCGCTAAATTCCCTGCGCAGGTTGCGGCTAAAGTCGCTGGTGGCTTCCGTCAGGGTACGAGCCTTCTGGCGGAACTCTAGGTTTGCCTTGCTCAGGCGTGAGCTATCCTTGGCTTCAACTGCATCAAGCATCTCTACAAAGGCTTTGCGCATTTCCTTCATTGCTGTGGTGCCCTTGGTGCCGAGGTTGCGGATAGTGTCGCTCTTGGCATCCTTCAGGCCTTCCATAGCCTTGGTACACTTACCAGCGGCTTCGTCATACTCAGCGAGGACTTTCTCCTTATCGCTGCTGCCAACAGAGGTACGGCGCACATTACCGCAGTCTTCGCTGACGCTTTGCATCTTGTCCATCGAGCCCATCAGCTCATCTACCTTCTTTTCGAAGGTTTCGTTCTTCTTGGTAAAGGCTTCGTACTTTTCTTTAATTTCGTTGTCGGCCGTCATGACCTTCAGGTCCTTCAGTTTAGCGGCAGCATCCTTATACTTATTGAATGATTCTTGGAACCGGTCTGCATTGGCGCTACTGCTGCTGCTACCATAGCTGCTCCTACTAATGCTGCTGAGCGCGGCACTACCGGATGCGCTATAGGTATTGCGGACTTCTTGCATGGCCTCGTAGGCCTTGCGGTAATCTTCTTTGTTTGGCCCCTGGAAGAAAAGCATCCATACGGCAATCAGCACAACCAGGATGGCGACGATGCCACCACCAATCAAGAGTGGCTTTTTGGAATCACCGTGCTGTGGTGTCGCGGCCGGTGCGGGCGCGGGCGTATTAGTTGTTGGTGTCGAGGTTGGTTCTTGTGCCATGTACCTCTCTCCATTAGTTTATTTTGTAATACTCTACCCAGTATAACAAACTTTATGCTTATTTTTCGTCTTCATTGCTATTTACACAACATTATTGTATACTTACTCAATGAAGCCGGCGCTGCCCACCCGCCCGGTTTGTACCTGTTATGTACCTTACCCGAAGGAGGAGCCGATGGCTCTACTTGCCTACCAAGCAACACCCGCCTACCCCCGCCCCCAGCATGAAGCCTGGCTGCGCTACCAGCGCTTTATGCCCCGTACGCCCGGGCAAGCCTACCGGCCGCTCGTTAACCAGCAGGTACCCTGCCTACCCGGTACCAACGCTGGGCGATGGGCCCACATGGTACTACAGCGCTACCAGCAACAGGTTGCTGCGCGCCAGCCAGGTGCACTGCCGCTGGAGCAGGTGGAGGTATTCTACCTGCCCGCCCTCAGCCTGGCCGGGCTGCTTGTGTACAATCAAGCCCACAAGCCGGTTTTGTACTTGCCGGCAGCTGGGTTCTGCAGCTCGGCCGCCCAGCGCTTGACCCGTCAAACGCTTGGCGCCTGTGGTGTACCGGGCCATGTGGTAGCCGCCGCGCAGCAGCAAGTCTGGCAGGCCGGGCCGCATATGGCCTACCAGGCCATCTTCCGGCGGCCACGCTTTCAGGACGCGTGGCAGGTTGCCTGCACCTTTCCGTAAGCAGGTGACTTGGTGCAGTCCTAGCACGGAGTTGCCATCAAACACCACGCTCGCACCTTACAACGCCACAACCCCACCAGTCACCTGGTGGGGTTTTCTCACGCCGTAGCGCGAAGCATTCGCGTTGTATCGTGTAGTGATGGTTGCTGGTGCTACGCGGCTGGCTGCTCGACGTTCTTCATGGTCAAGCTCAGGCGGCCGCGCTCGTCGATACCGGTCAGCAGCACGGCCACACGCTGGCCTTCCTGCAGTACGTCCGTTACCTTTTCGACCCGCTTGTTACTTAGCTGGCTAATATGCACCATCCCATCCACGCCAGGCAAAATGTTTACAAAGGCGCCAAAGTCCTTAATCGTCACCACGGTGCCGGTGTAGGTGCGGCCAACTTCGGGCTCTTCCACCAGGCTTTTGATCCAAGCCAGCGCCTTCTCGATCGCCTGGCCATTGGGGCTGGCAATGGTAATCAGGCCGTCTTCTTTAATATCCACCTCGGCGCCCGTTTCGCTGGTGATTTTATTGATGGTTTCGCCACCCTTGCCAATAACGGCGCCGATTTTATCCGGGTTAATCTTGAGCTTTTCGATGCGCGGCGCGTAGGGGCTGAGCTGCTCGCGTGGGCCAGGCAGTACACTCAGCATATGCTCCAGGATGTGGGCGCGGCCGGCCTTGCTCTGCTCGAGCGCTTGGCGCAGCACCTGCACCGGCAGGCCATGCACCTTCATATCCATCTGCAGGGCGGTGATACCCTTGCTGGTGCCCGTCACCTTAAAGTCCATATCGCCGGCAAAATCCTCGGCGTCGGCAATGTCGCTCAGTACGTAGGGCGTGTCACCATCCATCATGAGGCCCATGGCAATACCACTAACTGGTGCCTTGAGCGGCACGCCAGCATCCATCAGGGCCAAGCAGCTACTACAGGTGGCCGCCATGCTGGTAGAGCCGTTCTGGCTCATAATTTCCGTCACGCTGCGGATGGCATAGGGGAACTCTTCTTCGCTCGGTAGCACTGCCGTGAGGGCGCGCTCCGCCAGGTAGCCGTGGCCAATCTCACGCCGACCGGGGCTACCAAGGCGCTTCACCTCACCAACTGTATAACCCGGGGCGTTGTAGTGGTGCATGTAGCGGCGCTCGCCTTCTGTTACCTCCATGGTATCGACTAACTGTGCGTAACTCAGCGGTGCCAGCGTAACAATATTCATACCCTGCGTCACCCCACGGGTAAACAGGCTGCTACCGTGGGTGCGTGGCAAAATACCAACCTCGCTCGAGAGCGGACGGATTTCCGTGAGGGCGCGGCCATCAGGGCGAGTGCGCTCCTCCACAATGCCGCGGCGCACATCGTTGTGTAGTGCCAGTGTAAAGGCTTCGTCGTACTCATCACGCACCGCGGCGTATTCCTCGGCGTCAAGGCCGAGCTGCTCGGCCATGGCCTCGTGGAAGGCCCAGCGGATTTCATTCACAACCTCATTGCGCTCGGGGTATGGGCGGCGAATCTTCTCACCTAGTTTGCCATCAACCCACTGGTTGGCGACAGTTTGGATGTCTTCGTTTGGCAAGACGAGCTCGTATTCCTGCGGCGCTGGTGCCACCTTATTCGCCAGCTCCCGCTGCAGCGCGATAGCCGGCTGCATGGCTTGGTGCGCCCAGGCTATGGCATCGACGATGACGTCCTCGGGCACCTCCTTGGCGCCAGCTTCTACCATGGTAATGCCGCGCTCGATCCCGGCCACCACCAGGTCAAGGTCGGACTGCTCACGCTCCTCTGGTGTCAGGAAGGCCTTAAACTCCCCGTTCACCCGGCCCACGCGCAGGCCCGCCACCGGCCCATCAAACGGCGTGCCCGTTAGCATCAGGGCGCTACTGGCGGCAACCATCGCCACCATATCGGGGCGGAAGCTTGGGTCCATGCTGAGCACGGTAGCCACCACCTGCACTTCCTGGCGGTAGCCTTTCGGGAAGAGTGGGCGGATCGGCCGGTCGATCAGGCGGCCAATCAGCACTGCTTCGTCACTGGGCCGACCCTCACGCTTAATAAAGCGGCTGCCGCTAATCTTGCCCGAGGCATAGAACTTCTCTTCGTAGTCGATACTTAGGGGGAAGTAATCCAGCGTGACCGGGCGGGTGCCCACTTGGGCCGTACCCAGCACTACCGTATCGCCGTACCGCACTAGCACACTGGCCGTCGAGCGAAAACCAACGCGGTTGACCTCCAGGGTAAGGGGGCGGCCGCATAGCTCGGTCGTTACGCGTATAATGTCTTTGCCGCTTGGGTTGATAATACTCATGTTTTTCTCCTTTTCTTGCAGAGAGTAACAGGTAGCAACTTTGGCCAGGCCGTCTGCCGAGGCAAGGCTGCTATCTATCACTATCTGCAGTTACCCCCTTAGTATAGCACACCTTAGGCGTTGCTATTATTACAGCGATTGCCAACCGCTGACTGGTGCGGTACTATTGAGCCTAAGTAACCAAAGGAGGATACATGGACCAACCCTATCGCCGCATAACCGTACGCGGCCTGGCCGTGCTTGATGGCCGCGTGCTTGCCGTACAACACGCCACCGCCGATGGCAGCCCCGCCCCCTACTGGGCGCTACCTGGTGGCGGGCTGGATGCGGGTGAACGTCTCGAGCAAGGCCTGGTGCGCGAGCTGATTGAAGAAACCGGCATTACCCCACGCCTTGGCAACCTGTTGTATATCCAACAATTTAGCTCTGCCCGTGGCCGGCAGCATGGCGCACCCGAGCAGTTGGAGTTTATTTACCACATCACCAACCCACAGGATTACCTGCATGTTGATCTCAGCACCACAACCCATGGTCAGCACGAGCTAAGCCGTTGTGAATTTATCGACCCACATACCCCTACGCTCCTGCCGGATTTCCTGCGCACCGACCCGCTCCCAACCCCTGGCAGCACGGCACCGGTACAGGTTATCAGCTACCTGTAGCGCACCCTACAACACCTGGCTCTGTGGCTCCCGACCATAGTATAGTGCCAATTGCACAACCCCTTCTACAACACATAGCACAACACCCCCGCATATAGCGAGGGTGTTGTTATGTATCATTTGTAGAGCCTTACTGGCGGTACTTGCGGCTCCTAAAGCGGCGGCTGCGTAGGTACAAGACAGCGGCGGTGGCGGCAATCACAAGCGTTGCAATAATTGCCACAATAAGGCCGATTCCTTGCTTACCGAACCCGGTATTTGGCGCCTGCAGGTCAGCTGATTGCTGTGGCTGACTGCTGCTGGTGTGAGCCTGAGCCTGAGCGCTTGGCTGGCTAGAGCCCTGGGCGCTGGCCTGGCTGCGCGCGCTACTATGAGCGCTGGAGCTGGCGCTGCTGCCGGTAGTAGTGCGCAGTGGCTGGGCCGGAGTAGCGTGGCTGGTAGCCGTAACCTTTAGGTTAAATTCATCGTTACAGCCCGCTGGTAGCGGCACTGGCTTACCGATGATTGGCTGCGTTTGCTGGGCGCTGCGAGCGCTGGCCGCCATATCACCGAAGAAGCGCGATAGGTCATCATACGGGTTGCCATCGTGGCCACCAGCCGTGCTTTCGGTATCACTCGTAAAGTAAATCCAGCCGGCATTGCGCTCGCGACTCTTGGCAATCAGCTGCGCCTGCTGCTCCTTTGAGGTCACATCGCGCACCACATGGTACTGCTTAGCGGCGTTGGCTGGGTCTTTTTCCCACGCGGTCTTCGGGTTCCAGTCAGCATTGTTCAGGTACTCGGTGGCAGTTGTTTCGGCATTTAAGAAGATATCGCCGTAGGGCACAAGCTTATCATCTGGCAGGTGGGTGCCTGGGTTTTGGATAACCAGTGCACCTGGGTGCTTAACCTTAACGTAATTATACAGGTTGGCTGCGTAGCAGATTTGCTCTGGAGTCTGGGCGCGCACGGTGTCAAAGAAGATGCCGCCTACATTTTTGTACATGCTATACCATTTATCGACCTGCTTGGCCATGGTCTTGATATCAACCGTTTGGTAGTGGTGAATCACGTAGCCAACGTATTTCATCTTCTTGCTGGTGACTTCATCGATCTGGCCAGTGTAGTTTTCGTCTACCTTATCGCCCGGGCCGTTATTCGGGTTCATCACCACCCATGGCACTGCCCGCTCGCCGGCCTGCACGGTGGCGTTCCAGTAGGTATTCGGCTTGCCGGTGGTGCGGTGCGGGTAGCTATAGGCTGGCGGCAAGATAGACTGGCTGCTGGTAGCCGCCTGGGCACCAACTGGTGCCAGCACTTGGCCCACAATCAGACTGGCTGCGGCCACAGCACCAGCGGTAAACCGCCACACAGCGTTTACTTTGTGTTTATGTTCTGAGTTCATATACTCCCCTTCACAATAGTCGTTATGGTATACGGTACGGCTATTGTATCATAAGCTTTTTTGTTTGAAAAGCTCTAGCGCATTAATGTGCGTTCTGCGCTACAAGCTGGTTTTACTGAGTTTTTGCTGAGGAACGGCTAACAGATCCCTAACCCCGCCAGCGGCGCTGGGCACGTGGGCGCGTCAGGCCGTAGCCGGCTGCGGCCAGCGCCAGGAGTACCAGGCTGATGCCGGCACCCGTAGCGTAGCGCGGGAAGCCGGTGTTTGGTGCCTTGAGGTCTGGGGTGTCGGCCAGCTCTTTTGGGACGGATTCACCGCCGGTTGCTGCTGGGGCCGTGGTGGCTGGGGCCGGCGCGCTTGGCGTGGTTGGCGTCACGGGTTGTGGTTGTGGCTGCGGTTGCGGTGTTGGAGCCGGTGAAGGAGCCGGGGCCGGCACTGGAGCTGGCTGTGGTTGTGGCACTGGCACTGGCACTGGCTGTGGCACGGGTGCTGGGGCCGGCGGTGTGCTTGGCCCAGCAGCTACCCCAATTGCCTGGCGCTCGCTGGCGCTAAGCAGCTGTATAGCGATGGTTGGCATTTTATCATCGCGCACCTCATCCGTTGCTAGTGGCGTACGGTTGTAGTAGCGCTTTTTAAAGCTAGCAATGGTGTTCTTACCAAGTATATTACCACCGCGCATCTGGCCATTAAACTTAACGGCGTAGGTCATATCGCTGTTGGCACCGTGGTTAATGACGTTCCCAACCGCTAGTGTATTAGCACCGTTTTCCAGCGTAATGCCACCGTATTCCAGCGCCTCGCCCAGGGCAGCGTTCTGCAAGCCAACCGGGCCAATTTCGTTAGCAATCAGTATGTTGCCTTCACCTTCAATCGCAATCCCGTGGTTCCAGGCCGAGCTGGTGTAGTTCTGCACAGCCAGGTTGCCGTTGGATGAAAGTGATAGGCCATTATCAAACGATGGGTCAGTCACGTTGCGGGCCACAATGGCGTTATCCGCACCCTTTGTCAGGCCAATGCCTTCAAAGTTGGTGTTTGATTGTACCATCTGGATATGGTTGGCAATGATAGTCATATCAGTTGGCCCACCAAGCTGCGTGGCATGGGCACCAATCCCCATACCACCCTTAATGCCGGTGATACGGTTGCCAACCACCATAGCATGCGGCGAATTATCCTTGACCAGTACGCCAAAGCCGGTGGTTTTATCGGCTAAGCCAGCGTTTTCGACCACGGTATCCAGTACCAGTAGGTTGGGTGTGCCGCGGCCTGGCGCGCCGTAGCCCTGGGCCACAATACCAGCTTGGCCAACGTTCTTAATGGCTGTTTTGTAAAACTGAATTGTATCGGCGTTGGTTAACTGCACAGCGTGGACTTCGGCCTGGCCAGGCTGCCACTGCATATCCAGAATAAACTCACTAAACTGCACCTGGTTTGCCTTACCACCAGAGGTCGACATGATCGCAGGGCGGTTACGGTCCTTGGCCCCCACGAGCACAGTGCGTGTGCCCTGGCCGCGCACAAACTTTTGCTGGGCTTTATCAAGCACCACCGTACCCAGGGTGTACTGGCCCTCTGGTAGGTTGATGATACGGATCTTCGGGTCATCGAGCGCTTTTTGTAGTGGCACGGTAATATCACCACCCGTTATGGCCCACGCGCCCTGGCCAAGGTTGGCGGTATTTTCATCCGTGGCAGCTGGTGCCTGTAGTAGTGCCCGGCGGGCCATTGCCTCGGCCCCATTCACCCGCGCTGTGACTTCTTCTGCGGTTGGTAGTGTGCGGTTTGGTGCTGCCTGAGCTGACACCACCAGTGGTGCCAACGCCTGGCCAGCACCAAGAATTACCATTGCTACTCCGGCGGCAATCAGGCGCTTAGGCACGCCTAACACACCGGCACGTTTGTGTACCTGCATATTTGTTTCCCCCCATAGGATTTGTAATTTCCTTACATACTAGCACAAGCATTTTCAAAAAGGAAGCATTTTGTAGTTTTTACTACAAACAAAAACACCCCGCACTCTGGGAACGGGGTGTTTCAGCGCTCATACGCCTGCGGTTATTTACGCAGGCCGAGCTTTGCAACAACTGCTTTGTAGCTTTCAAAGTCGGTACGCTCAAGGTATTTGAGGAGGCGCTTACGCTTACCTACCATCTGGACCAAGCCGCGACGAGCCATAAAGTCATGTTTATTGGCTTTAAGATGCTCTGTTACCTCTTTGATACGAGCCGTCAAGATGGACACCTGTGCCTGTGGGCTACCGACATCCTGCTTGCTGACCTGAGTCAAAGCAATCGCCTTTTGCTTGTTTTCTTTAGTAATCACCCAGCTATTGTACCATGTGACGCCAGGTGGGGCAAGCCGCGCTTAAATGGCCTGGCCCCGCCCCGGGCAGTCCGCCCTACTGGCGCTTTCGCATACGGTAGTAGATGAATAGGGCGATCAGGCTACCACCAGCGATGATCAGCACGATGATCCCCACGGCCAGCCAAATGAGGCGGCTTGGGTCAAACGCACCCTGGTCCTGGCTCTGCTGCTGGTGTTGCTGCGGCGCAACGCCGTTATCATCGTGGCTGCGTGACTTCTTCTTATCGTCCTTCTTCTTGGTGTCTTCCTTCTTCTTTTCGTCTGGCTTGTAGGTGCTATCTGGCGTACCTGGGGTGGCTACCTGGGTTGGGCCTGCATTGCTAGCAATGGCCGCCCGCTGGTCCGCATTCAGCAGGGCAATATGGTAATCCGGCGCGCTATCGCCAATAACATCGCTTGCCAGCGGCTTTTTATTAAACTCAGCTTTGTTCCATGCAAACTGGTTGTGGCCGATTTTATTACTGCCGCGCTGGGCTTGGTTAAATTTAACGGCGTACACCATATCACCACCGGTGATTTTATTGCCGCTTACGGTGTTACGCGTACCGTTTTCTATAGCCACGCCAGCGTAGTCGTTATGCTCACCTAAAGCGTAGTTTTGGTGCCCAACGGCTGTGACCTCATTCGCCACCAGCATATTGCCCTCGCCCTCTAGTGAGCACCCATGGTTCCAGGCCGAGCTGACAAAATTCTGCACAGCCAGGTTATTATTAGATGATAGCGAAATACCATTATCGAACGATGGCTCAATCACATTACGCGCTACCACCGCATTGTGGGCACCCTTGGTGAGGCCAATACCCTCAAAGGCCGTTGCCGAACGCACCATACTAATATGGTTACTAATGATCGTCATATTAACCGGCGCACCCACCTTGGTTGCATGGGCACCAACTCCCATACCACCCTTTACGCCAACTACGCGGCTACCAACCACCTTGGCATGCGGTGAATTATCCTTGACTAGCACGCCAAAGCCAGTCGTCTGGTCCGCCAGGCCAGCGTTTTCAACCACCGTATCCAGTACCAGCAGGTTGGGTGTACCGCCGCCAGCACCCAGGCCTTGGGCAAGAATGGCCGACTGCGCTACGTTCTTAATAGCCATCTTGTAGAACTGAATATCGCGTGCATTTGTCAGCTGGAAGGCGTTCTGCGTTTTGCGGCCAGGCTGCCAGCGAGCATCGAGCGTAAACTCGGTAAACAGCAGCTTTTCGGCCCGCCCACCAGAGGTGTTCATAAATGGCGGCTGTGGCTGGCTGGCATCGAACACCAGCGTTGTGAGGCTGCCATTACCGCGTACTACCTTATTCTTGGCGGCGTTCAGGCTAATGGCACCGATTGTAAAGGTACCCACCGGCAGCTCAATAACGCGCACATTACCATCATCCAGCGCGCGTTGCAGCACCCCAGTAATATTGCCACCACTAAACTGCCAGCCATCACTGCCAAGCTTAGCCACCGCACCAGCCTCAGCCTGGGGCATTGGCATCAGCGAGCCACGTGCTGCCTGCTCGGCACTCGCCACGCGCTGCAGCATAGCCTGGCCCTCGGCCTGGCTGGCCCAAGCCCGCCCAGCCGGTACAACCAAGCTGAGTCCCATTGTTGCTATTATAACTACAGCAAGGCAGCCGTACCGCGCCCGCTGCCAAACATCACCCACCATATTTAACGTTTGTTGCTTCACATTCATCCTTTGTAGTTTTGTTTACCACACAGTAACCTAATAATGACTGTGCCTATAATACCACACCCGGCCAGCAAAAAAAATGCCCAAAACGCTAGCTTGATATTTAAGCAAATTTTAAGTAAAGAATGCTATGCAACACGGGCAGCTGGTGGCAGCCCTGACCCTGCATGCCCCTGCAGCGGCGCTACCCGCTCGGCTGGTACGGCGGCAAACTCAGCAGCCCGCGCCGCATTGTGGGCACCAAAGGCATCAGCTGGCAGCACCAAGCCATGCTCAACGGGGGTTAGCTCAGCACTATAGTCAAGCTGCTCGGCCGGCTGGGTGCTAGTTAGCTCACCCGGTACCGCTGGCGTAGCGTCAGCAGCATCGGTAGGTGTATCCATGGCTGTATCGAGAGCAGCATCGGTTGCGGGTGCCTCTGCCCGTGGGATTGCCGGTAAGTTTTCTAGCAAAGCACCGAGCTCTGCCAAGGCGGCGTTTGTTTGCTGTTCAATCTCGGCAAAAAAGCCCATGTAGCTATAAATCCGTTCCCGCACCTCGCTGTTTAGTTGGCTCACATCAACCTCACCAGCCCGCACATCCAGCAGGAATTGCTCGGCAGTAGCGGCTCGGGTTAGTTGGCGTGATTCATGCGTATCCAGAATATCGCCGCCCGGTGTTTCGTCGTTAATATTACTACTACCGGTGCGGTCGTCCTCGATGCCAGCACGCAGTACCTGGCTGGTGGCCCGGGTGCGCAGGCGCTCGCTATTCTGCGGCGTCACCGTCAGGCCCAGTCGGTTAAACTCACGCTGCATGCCCGCCTGCGAAGTTTGCAGCTGGTGGGCAAACTTACCCGCTGCTGGGTGGGTGCTATGTAGGGCTTGGCTCAGCTGGGCGATTTCGGTGCGGCTGGTGCCATTTGGCTCGTCTTCATCCTGTATGTACTGGGCGTCCTCGCCAATCTGGCTGTAAATATTATTGATATTAACCGCCGCGGTATTAAACTGGCCGCCAGGGGTCGTGCTATCTGTGAGCCAGTCATCGTAGAACTCGGGCTGGCTGCCATCGCTATCCATGCCGTACAAAGCCTCGATTTTATCCCGGTCAGCCGCTGCCTCGGCCGCTGTACGGGCACGGGAGCGCTCACGTCGGCGAGCATCAAAGGGGTTAAGCTCAAACGGTGATGGCAATGGAGTGAATGGTTTTGTCATGGTATAAGCCCTATATTTATGGCGTAATTGTACCAAGTTTTAGCCCATACGTCAACTAGTTGTGTGGGGTTGTAGAGCTCACGACCACCGGGATTATAACCCGCGGCCCACTTGCCTTTGGCAGCTTTTAGTGATATATATTAGCGTTCCGTTCATTTTGAGCGTAGAGCGCTCACATGTGGCTAGATTCTATGCCATATGTGCCGCTTGTAGGCTTAGCTACGGCTAATCCTACCCGACTCTTAGAAAAGAGTTGATACATATGGGTAGCAACCCAAGGATCGACCCCAACTTTGGCAATGGCGAAGTTGGCGGTGACCGTAACTGGACACCCCCAGTATATGGCACAACCGAATCTGGACAGCCGGTAACGGTGTCATTCGGTCAAGGCTATCGCGAAGGTCATACAGGTATTGCCAGTGGACATGTCACCGGCTCAGAATACTATAAAAAGAATGACGGCCATGACCATTATGGTCCTAATGGTGAAAGTCATGCCGACCGCGGTAGATACTACAACGACTAGTCATCGCTAGTCATCTGTCCTGGGCACGACAATAAACTGCTCCTTACTATGTATTTTAGATACCATTATGACGACACCAACTCCCCCACCGCTTGAATCCTACCCAGAGGCGCTCCGCCTGCGCTATGCTGTGCTGCAGCTGATTGACACGCTGATTATGCAGCGTAATATCGAAGCGTTGGACCACCTGGGTGACGTCACCCTAGAGATGTTTAGTGCTCATATCGAAATCGAAGAACTGAGTTTAATTGAAATAACCGGCTATCTTGGCGATGCCGTTCAGCAGCTACAAGCAGGCAAAACGCCCGAAGAAGTCTTGCATGCTCCGCTGCGCACAATGCAGGATGACATCCGACCACAAATACAGCCGCCCCACGGGGCAAAATAAGCCCAACCCACCCCCCTATGCTATACGCATAGGGGGTTCTTTTATCTTTTATAGGGACGCTATAACTGGATATCAAGCCGGAATTCAGCCGTGTGGCCCGGGGCTAGGAGCTCGCGGGCCGGGGCGGTTGGCTCATCTGCAAAGCTATTGCCAGCTAAGGTCGGCTCTACACAGATGTAGCGGCCTGGGTGGGCACTCCATAGCGCCACGGTAGTGAGGTTTGATGATACCAGTGTGTAGTTATTATCACCACAGGTAAGGGCTAATTGGCCAGCTGTACGAATAAATTGGGCCTCGGCGTACTCGACCGCATTGTAGGGTGAGCCATCGAGCGTAAAGCTGCCATCGCTACCGGTGGGCAAAGCAAAATACGGGTGCCAGCCCGGGGCCAAGCGCACCGGGGCATCAGCACCATTGGTGGCAGTCAGCACCATAGCCAGGCCAGTTGGTGCCAGCTGGTACGTGATGGTAAAGGTAAGGCCACGGTAGTCGCCTTCATCCACCTGTAGACTCAGCGCCACCATACTATCCGTCTGCTGGCTAACCTGCCAGGTGCTGGTACGGCCAAACCCATGCTGGGCCAGGCCGGACTCACCACCAGGGCCAAAGTTCGGCATGCACACATGGCAGCCACCACGCCAGCTACCATCTAGCTGTTGCCGTGGCATTAGCACATCCTGGCCAGCCCGTGTATAGCTGGTCAGCAGAGCGCCATCTGGGTCCACCGTTATAGTTTGGTTGTGTGCGTTACATTGTATCATTGGGTATCCTTTCAATCTGTTATACCGTAATCTGCTAAGCGCTGCGCATCCGCCACTTGCCAATCAGCGATACTCAGGCGCCGCAAGCTACTGCAATACGCCCCGGTGCCCAGCGCCCGGCCGATGTCCTCTGCCAGGCTGCGTATATAGGTGCCGCTACTGACGTGTGCGCGTATGGTGAGCCGGGGGTAGCTGTACTCCACCAGCTCGATGCTGTGGATGGTAACCGGCCGGGGTTCCAGTACCGGCGCCTGGCCCTGGCGCGCCAGCTTGTAAGCCCGCTGGCCGTTAATTTTTAGCGCGCTAAAAGCCGGTGGCCGCTGCAAAATCTGGCCGGTTAGCTGCTGCAGCACCTGCTGGACCTGCTGCATGCTTGGTGGCACAGCCCCTGCCTGGGGGGTGATCGTGCCTTCGGGGTCGCCTGTGCTACTCGTGGCCCCAAGGGTGATGGTCGCCTGGTAGACCTTGCTGAGCTTGCTATAGCGCTGGGCGTTTTTGCACTCTTTGCCCACAACCAGGATCATCAACCCAGTTGCAAATGGGTCCAGCGTACCGGTGTGCCCTACCTTAAGCCGCTTTGGTGCTGGGTTACCAGGGGTCGCCTGAGCTTTGGCCTGAGCCGTCAGCACGCGCCGCAGCCGCGCTACCACGCCAAAGCTGGTCATACCCGCTGGTTTATCTATTAGAATAATGCCGTGTGTCATCAGGCCCTATTATACCACTATTAATGCAGCAAACGGGGCCCGTCGCACGGCTTGGTAGCGGTGCATCGGGCCCCGTTGTGGGCACAAGTTGGATAATAGGCTAGGCGCCAGGGATATGGAACTCACCCGGGTCGCTTGGTTTGGCTGATGGCGCCGCTGGGGCCTTCGTATCCTTGCCACTAGCTGGCGCCGTTGGTGGCAGAATGGTGCCAAGGTTTTCTGGCGGTAAATCAGTGCCCGCGCCCGGTAGGTCGCTAAAATCTGGCATACCGGTTGGCAGCGGGGGCAGCTGGCTAAAATCTGGGATCGGTGGCGGTGGTGGCGTGCCAGGTAGCTTGCCATCGCTCGGTGGTGCGGTGGTCGCTGGCAGCTGCGTGGTCTTGCCACCGGCTGGCTTTGGCGTGGCTGGGGCAGTCGTAGGCGGCGCTGGGGTTGGATCGGTAAATTCAAAGCTCGGCATGGTTTCTTCTGCCAGGGCCAGCGCATCCAGGGCTGGCGCCGGTGTACCACTAGGCTGGGTCGGCGCTGGTGCCTTGGTGGCAGGCTTGCTACCAGGCCCGCCCAGTACCACCGGCGGTAAGCTAGCGTTGGCTTTGGCTGGTGGCTGTGTGGTGGCCGGCATTTCGGCCTTAAAATCTGCTAGGGCGCTATCGATCGCATCACCAGCTAGTAGGTCGTTATCTTGGTACGGGGCCGGCGTGGCTGGGGCGGGGCTTAGCTCGCTGGCAAGGTCATCGCCCTCGTGGTGGGCACGCTCCACGCGGCGCTCTTCGGACCGCTTAAGCGCTGTATCAAACGCCTGGGCGGGGTCATATTCTTTACTTGGGTCAAATTCAATTTTAGATGGATCAATCTGGGACGGGTCAACTGGCTGTGGCGCTGGGGTGGTTTTGGGCTTTTTGCTCGCCGTATTCGCCTTCCCCTTGCCTTGGGCACCCCCCGATTGGGCCGACTTTTTGCTTGCTTTAGCCTGGCGCTCGGACTCACCTGCAATATCGCCGGTCAAGCGGTGGCCGCCATCATCTGGTTTAATATCGAGCACATTACCCTGCTTTAACTTAGCGACGATCAGCTGCTGGTTAGCGCCAGCTGCCATCAGGTTCGCGGCTACCGTCATAGCGTGTGAGGTGGTGCGGTCATTGCTAAAGCGGTCTGTCGCGGCCACCACGCCAGTTAGCAGCGCATTGGCCACCTGCTGGCTCATGGCGCGCTCTTCGCTGAGGTCTTCTACCAGCTCCGTAACGAGCTCGCAGACGCTACTAGCGCCGGTATTCGCCCAGTCAGGCGCACCAAGCTGGCTTGGCTTGAGGCCAATGGTTGCCACCACCGAATCCTGCAAGATTTGGCTATGTGCTGCCACAGCTTTATCGAGCGCTGTCTTACTGCTCGCCCCCAGGGCAAGCACCATTTCAACGTTATAATCACCCTTGCTGTAGTGTAGATCCTTATCGGTAATCACGGTGCGGTACGGGGTAACGAAGATTTTAACCAAATCGCCATCAACCTTGTAGCGTAAGTGGTCGGCCTTTTCCTTATCGAGCGCAATCACAAAATCACGCAGGCTATCAACTGTTCGCTCAAAGGCATCCTCGGCGTGCAAAAAGCCCATTGCAGCCGGTACAGTACTGCTAACCACCGTCGTGGCGTGTTTACCAATATCATTCAGGAAGGTCGTGAGCCCAAGCGCGGCCGATAGTTCATCGACGGTTGGGTCCTGCCCAACGGTTACCAAAATGGTATCCACACTCCGAATATTATCAACAATTTGTTCCTTTGCGCCCAGCATGTGCCCTTCCCTTTATTTACGTTACCGTTACTAGTGCATGTATCTTACCAATGTACCATAAGCATGATTTTTATGCAACGCGTGGGCCGGTTCCCCTGGCCCGCTGGCTTTACTTTTTGCCTGCTTGGCTGTATAATGGCGTATGATTGTAATATAAACCACTTTATAGAGTATTAGTTGTACGTAAGGAGCAGTATGCCAATTATCAAATCAGCCATTAAGCGTGTTAACCAAGCCGGCAAGCGCCGCGAGCGCAACGTTGCCCTCAAGCGCGATATTAAACTTGCCACCAAAGCCTTTTTGGCCGGCCCAAGCAAGCAAACCCTGGCTGCCGCCCACAGTACGCTTGATACCGCCGTTAAGAAGAAGCTCCTAAAGGCCAACACTGCTGCCCGCCGCAAGGCCCGCCTGAGCCGCCTAGCGAAAGAAGCTGGCGTTAGCCTGGCCGCCTAGCTGGCCCTATCGCATCACACATTTAACACCCGCTACGTAATCAAGTGGCGGGTGTTTGCTAGAGCCTAGGGCGCGCGTCGAATACAGGGCACACAAGCAGGCCCCAGCCTGGCGCTACAAATCCAGCTACGAGGTGGCGATTTTTACCAGCACCGCCTGCAGGACCAACCAAGGGTCAGCTGGTGTGGTTTTCAGCTGCTGGTCTGCCTGAGCCATCATCGCCACAATCCGTCTCAGGCGTGGGCGGTCTACCTGCAGCTGGGCTAGTTGGCGCAGGGCGTACTCGCTAGCAGCGATATCACGCGCCACTGTGGCTGGTGGGGCCTCACTTACCGTTAGCGCTGCCAATTGGAACACCTGGGCAGCCAAAAGGCCAAAGGTTTGGTAGGGGTCGGCTAGTTGGCGCAGGGCCGTAAGCTGGCGTAGGACCGATATGGTCTCGCCGTGCACCGCCAGGTGTAGCAGCCGGAATACATTGGCCTGAGGACTGGCTGGCGTGTGCTGCTGCACGAGCTGGCGTGTAATGGTACCAAGTGGCTCCAGGCGGCGTAGCTCCTGGCTCAGGCGCAGCTGGTCCACACCAATCCGGCGCACGAGCTCACTGGCGGCTGCCGCATCTAGTGCTATACCCTGCTGCTCGGCCCAATCCTTTAGCCAGGTACTGGCCGCGGCCGTTTGCCGTTCGCTGAGTGGCGCAAACTCCTGCATTAGCGCGTGGGCTTTCAGCGCCTTATACGTCTTGGTGCGTTTATCAAGCGTGCCCTCTACCAGGACGATATGGTTGGTATCGCTGGTACTACCATTGGCCGCCTGGGTGCCTGGCAGCGTGGCAGCTAACTGGCCCACGGCCTGCCACAGCTCGGGGTTGTGCGATGCCCGGCGAATAATAATCAGCCGCTGGCTAGCAAAGAGCGTTGGTGCAGTAACCAGCTCGGGTAAGGCCGAGGCCGCAAGCTCCTCGCCGTCGTAATACTCTGGCTCCACCTGGCTGCTAGCGATAATCGCCGCCAGGGCTTCATCAATCGCAAACTGGTTGGCACCATACAATACCTGTAGCATACACCTACACCTGGCACTGCGGGCACAGGTGCGTCCCCCGGCCGGCGTGTTTAATTTTAATAATATCGTGGCTACAGCGTGGGCAGGGCTGCCCATCGCGGCGGAATACCCACGCATGGTCTAGGTACTGGCCGCGGCCGCCTTCGGCATTGACGTAATTTTTATCGGTCGAGCCGCCCTTGGCAATCGATAGATTCATACACTCGCGCACCGCGTGGTACAGCTGTGTCAGCTCCTGTGGCGTGAGACTCCCGACAGTGCGGCGGGGGTCGATACGGGCCCGCCACAGGCTTTCATCGGCGTAGATATTACCAATACCCGCCACCACGGTTTGGTCTAGCAGCGCCGCCTTAATACTGGTACGCACCCGGCGGGCAAAGCGGGCCGCAAACTGCTCTGGCGTAAAGCTATCTTCCAGCGGCTCGGGCCCAACCGTGCGCATAAAGGGCAGCTCCGGCACCTGGGCGGTCGGCAGCAGCTGCATCCAGCCAAACTTACGCTGATCGTTAAAATACAGCCAGCCTCCCCCGTCAAAGCCAATGCTCACGCGGGTGGATGCATCGGGCAGCGCCCCAATCAGTGACTCATTCGGGTGGCCCGCACCAAAGCGCTCATCTTTGCTACCAACGTACACTAACTGCCCGGTCATCTTGAGGTGTACGGCCAGTGTGTAGCCGCTGCTTAGGTCTATCAGTAGTAATTTCGCCCGTCGGCGCACGTTCGCTATACGCGCACCATACATAAAGGCCGCAACTTGATCAGGCGCATTTGGGAAACTTTTGGGGCTATCGTGCTCACGCACCTGCGCAATTTTTTTGCCCACAATATAGGTATTCAGGCCGCGCCGAACGGTTTCTACCTCTGGTAATTCTGGCATTAAGCTACGCCCCCGTGGCCCAGGCAGGCGCTAGAATAGCCCACGTAGCTGCGATGATGACGACTCACCATTACGGATATTGATCTTCTTGATCAGCTTGCGGCTTTCTGGGATTTGCTGCAGGAACAGTTCGCTAATGTAATCAGCCTTGGCCTTAAACGAACCCCGAATATTACGGCAGGTTGTCGTCCACAGGCGCTTCACGGTGCGCTCGTTCTGCAAAATCTCAAATTCCATCACCTTACCATTGGCGCAAATCCCACGCGTATCATCGGCGTTACCCGTTAGTGGGTCGCCCTTCATCATGTCGGCGCGGTTCAGGGCAAATACAAACTCCTCGTACGCCTTGGTGTTGTTATCTAAATTCAGGTTATCTTGCGGCTGGTCCAGGTAGCCTTTGTAGGTTGTCATACTACGCTTATTGGGCGAAATCGTCATCTGGTAGGAGCGGAAGGATTCATCCGCGGTAATACCGCCGCGCACCGTCATACGCACTGCCCTATCCAGCGAGGTCGATAGCAAGGCTTCCTCGGCTTCCTCCTGCTGGGTTTTGGTCTGCTGGCTAGAATTTTGTGAATCGCCGCCCATAACAGTGCGCACAAAAGCCACAATTGCCGCGACGCTAATCACCACAATCACCACAATCAAAATAACCGGAACCAGCTGTGAGTTTCTACCGTGTTTCATACAGCTTATATTGTGGCACACTACCCGGTAAACGTCAATCTGTTTGTGCGTGATTTATACCGGCCACTTGGCCTGTAGCGCGGCTTATGGGTGGCTCGTTACCATTCGGCACCACCAAAGTGCCGCAGCATTTCTATTGTGCTATGATAGGTTTCATGATATACATATAGCAGCTTCCTTCATGGAAGTTGTCCTTTGCTCATCCCGCCCAGCTCCAAGGAGGAGACATGTTCGGCTTTCTCAAGAACAATTGCACTCGTGATAACCAAGTCGTAGACGCCCTCATTATGGGCATATTATGGCCGACTGCTACTGCTATAACTGTAATAGTGGCGCTGCAGTTTTTTGGCCCTGAAATCACTGCCCCAGAGATGATACCACTTGTGGCTATTCATCTTGGGGGGCAACTGGTAGGAACAATTTTTCTATCTGTCACCCTTGGAGGTGACGAAGATATTCTCGCCTACCATTACAATGGGCACAAGTATGTGCAACTACGCTACTGGGTTTTAGCCGTCCTGGCAAGCGTGCTGCCCATTATTACCCTATGTGGCTGTATCTACTGCTGCGCTATGGCAGCAGATGCAGCTAGTCTCCTATTGATGGGGCTGGCCGTATTCGTTACCGCGTTCTGCGCCTTTATTGGCGTATGTGGTACGTACGGTATATGGCAAGTACACCAGCGCGAGCAGCAAGCTGCAGCGCGGCGCTGCCAGTATAGTATTCACTAGGGGTACCGGCCCGTGGCTTGCCGTAAAAGCCACTTTTTTATTGGTATTATTACCTGGCTTACTTGCCACTATAGCAGCGTGCTGGTATACATGGCTGAGCCTACAGCTCGCCCCAGTCTGTGCCGGTGTGGACATCCACCTGCAGGCGAATAGGCAGCTCCGGCGCAATCTGTTCCATAGTGGTTTGTAAGAGATCAGCCACCTGGGTAGCGTTATCCGCGGGGCACTCCACAAGGATGGAGTCGTGAATCTGCAAAATCTGCTGGCCCAAGCCCGCCAAGCCCTTTTCTACCGCGATCATCGCCCGTTTCATCAAATCTGCCTCTGTGCCCTGAATCGGCATATTCGCGCTGGCGCGGCGGGCGGCCTCGCGCACCAGGTAGTTGCGGCTGGCTACATCTGGCGTAGGGCGGCGGCGGCCAAAGTAGGTTTCCACATAGCCGGCCGTTTTGGCGTGCTCCAGCGTGGCGTCAATATAGGCGCGGATCGGTGCCCGCAGCGCAAAGTAATCATCAATAAACTGCTTGGCCCGCGGGATACTCATGCCGGTTGCAGCAGCCAGGCCATGCGGGCTCATGCCATACAGCACACCAAAGTTAATCACCTTGGCGTGGCGGCGCTGCTGCGCGCTAACCTGGTCCATCGCGACACCATACACCTGGCTGGCGGTTTTGGTGTGGATATCAACCCCGTTGTTAAAGTCGGCTATGAGGGCCTCATCACCGGCCAGCACTGCCGCCAGGCGTAGCTCGAACTGGCTATAATCAGCACTCACCAGTACGTGGCCGGGCCGGGCTGTAAAGCCGCGGCGAATCTGGCGGCCCACCTGGCTGCGAATGGGGATATTCTGCAGGTTAGGATGGGTGCTACTGAGCCGACCCGTGGCGGTTACATCCTGGTGAAAGGAAGTGTGAATGCGGCCATCATCCCCCACCAGCCGCGGCAGAGCATCTACGTAGGTGCTGAGCATTTTGGCCAGCTCGCGCGAGCGTTCAATCAGCTCAATAATAGGGTGCTGGCCACGGAGTTTATCCAGCTCCTTTTGGCCGGTGCTATAGCCCGTTTTGCCCTTTTTAATCCCGGTGGTGGGTAGCTGCAGTTTAGTAAATAACACCTGGGATAACTGGGCTGGGCTGGCGATGTTAAACTCGTACCCAACGAGTTCGTGTATATCGGCAACTAACTGCTGGTACTCTGTGCTGAGCTGCTGGTGGAGCTGGGTAAACACCTGTGGGTCAATCCCCACGCCGCGCTCCTCCATAGCAAATAGCACCGGTACCAGCGGGAAGTCAAACTCAGTTGCAATCCGCGCTAGGCGCGGCTGCGCTGCTAGGGCCTCGGTTTGGGCATCGTAAATATTCCACAGGGCGGCCATCACCGCACCAGGGTCATCTGCGGGCACCGCATCATCAGGCTGGCCTACTAGGGCAGCCAGGCTACGATCGCGAGCAAGGGGGCTGAGCAAAAAGGCGGCTTGGCACATATCGTGTAGCTTCGTGATGGTAAGGTGTACCCCCGCCTGGGCCAGGGCATGTAGTGTGGATTTTACATCGTAGCCCACCACACAAGCCTGGGCAAGCCGCTGCCACACGTTGGCGGGCAGCACATCAAGCGCGGCGGTGTACACCTGGCTGCGGCGAGTCGATAGCCACAGCTGCCCCGCCGCTACGTGGATAAGAGCCGGCTGATCAGGTACAACCAGCTCATCGCTACTATCACCGGTAGGCAGCGGCTGCACCGTCAGTGGCTGAATGCGCGCTGGTACGTACAGCCCGGCCGGCACCTGGCTGGCCTGCAAGTGGGCTGGCAAGCGGCCCAGCAGCGAGGTAAACTCTAGATCCACCAGCTGCTGGCGCAACTGCTCGGGGTCCATATGGGTAATATCCATGGTTTCCCTGTCGAACGCAACCGGGGCGTCACACCAAATCGTGGCCACCTGGCGGCTGAGGTAGGCGCTGTCCTTGCCAGCAACCAGCTTTTTGGCCCAGGCAGGTTTAATATCAGCGATATGCTCGTAAATGCCATCCAGCGTGCCATACTGCTGCAGCAGGGCCACGGCCGTCTTCTCCCCCACCCCTGGTACACCGGGGATGTTATCGCTAGCATCACCCTTCAGCGCCTTCATATCCAAAAACTGGCTGGCGGCCACACCCAGCTTGGCTTCGAGCGTAGCTGGGTCATACTGCTCGATATGAGCCAGGCCACGCTTAAGCGCATACACCTTGGTAAGGGGGCTCACCAGCTGGAGCATATCGAGGTCACTGGTGACAAGGCAGGTTTCGACTCCAGCGGCTTCGGCCTGCGCTGCAAGCGTGCCCATAATATCATCAGCTTCGTAATCATCGGCTTCGAGCAGCGGCCAGCCTAGGGCCTCTAGTAGCTGGTGTAGTACCGGGATTTGGGCAAAGAAATCAGCCGGCGGTTTTTTGCGGCCAGCCTTATAGGTGGGCAGCAGCAGCAAGCGGCGCCGAATACTGGTGCCCTTTTTATCCCACGCCACACACACGTAATCCGGCTCAAGCTTTTTAATAATTTCGATCGCAAGGGTTGCAAACCCATACACCCCACCGGTTGGGGTGCCTTGCTTGGTACTAAGCCCTGGCATGGCATAATAGCCGCGGTAGAATACGGATTTGCCATCAATCACAACCAGGCGCTTGGTCATATGGCCTTCTTGCTCTTGGCACGCTTACGCGGTATAAGCGTACCTTGCTGGCGGGCAATGTCACGGCGCTGCTGCGGCACCGTACCGCCATACACGCCATGGTCGCGGGTGTCGTGCTGCTGCATTGCGTATTCTAGGCACTCTGCCCGCACCTCGCACAGGTTGCATACCTTCAGGGCCAGCTGCAGCTCGGCACGTTTTGTTTTGTCGTAGCTTACTGGGAAGAAGATGTCGCTTGTTAGCGCGGCCCGGGGCACACCTTCCTGGCCGCGGCGCTGGGCGTCTTCGTTTAGCTGCTGGTGGGCTGTATCAAGATCCGCGCAAGCCGCCCGGCTTTCCCATTTGATTGAATTATGTCGCATGTACTTAGTATGCCTGATGAATGCCAAAAAACCAAGCGGTGGTGTTATATACCCCAACTTGCTACAATAGGCCTATGGAATCCACAAACGATGTAAAAATTATTGCCTTTGTCGGCATGCCGGGGGCTGGTAAAAGCTCTGCGGTAGACTATATTAGCCAGCGGGGCTACCCCACGGTGTACTTTGGCGGCGTCGTGCTGCAAGCCATCAAGGATGCCGGCCTGCCGGTAACCCCCGCGAACGAAAAGCGTATGCGCCAGCAACTGCGCCAGGATGAAGGCAAAGATGTCATCGTCAAGCGTATCAGCCAGCAGATCCGCCAGCTCATCGCCGAGGGCCACAGCCGCATCGTGGCCGATGGTCTCTATAGCTGGACCGAATACACCTACTTGCAGCGCGCCTTCCCTGGGCAGCTGTATGTGATGGCCATTATCGCACCCCGCGGCCTGCGCCACCAGCGCCTGGCCCAGCGCCCAGAGCGCCCACTCACCCCGGCCGAAGCCCTGGACCGCGACTACGCCGAAATCGAAAACGTCGAAAAGGGCGGCCCGATTGCCATTGCCGACCACTATATTATGAACACCGGCTCGCTCGAAGATTTACACACCAGCATCGAACGCGAACTTACCGCTAGTGGGATATAGCATCCTCCGTAAAAGCACCGCTGCGGCGCATGGGCAGGATTTCGTTATACATATCCTGCAGCTCACCCGTCAGTCGAGCTTGCAGTATATGATAACTGGCCCGGCCACCAGCTTTTTGAGCTACCTGAGGAAACGGGACCCATTCGGCGGCAGTGATTTCATCATTCGGAATAGCTAACGCGCTAAGCGGTGGCTGCGCCGGCAGCTCCTTGCAAAAGGCAATATTAAAGCGGTCCCTACTGGCACCATCGCTACCAGTATAAATAACAGCTACTATGTCTTGTGGGCTTAGTTCAAGTACTAGGCCAGTCTCTTCGGCTAGCTCGCGCTGCGCAGCCTGCGCCGGCGACTCGCCCGTATCTACAACACCGCTCGGGAAGGTCCACTCATTCTTATAGCTAGCCTTCACCATAAGTACGTGATTACCTGGCGCTACTAACGCAACACATGCACTTGTCATCTTGCCTGGCAGCGTATGTGCCCAGGTATTGTTTTCTGCCGTTGTAAATACCTTATCGGCCACGCAGGAAGCTCCTAATTCAAATATTCGTGGAGTTTTTTGGCGTCCTTATGTTTGCGCAGCTTGGCCAGGGCCTTGGCTTCAATCTGGCGGATGCGCTCACGTGTGACGGCAAACTCCTGCCCGACTTCCTCCAGCGTGTGGCTCTTGCCGTTATCCAGGCCAAAGCGCATTTTGACGATCTTCTGCTCGCGGTCGCTCAGGCTTGATAGAATCGCCTGCACCTGCTCCTTCAGCAGCTGGTTCGAAGCCGATTCCTCTGGCGTGGTGCTATCTTCATCCTCGATAAAATCACCCAGCACGCTGTCTTCTTCCTCGCCATCGCGGCCCACACCAGCGTCCAGCGAGTGAATATCCTGCTTAATCTTCATGACATATTCAATCTTGCTTGGCTCCATATCGAGCTCCTTGGCTAGCTCGTCCATAGTGGGTTCGCGGTTTAGCTCCTGGGTCATGCGGCGCTGCGTGCGCAGCAGCTTATTGATGGTTTCTACCATATGCACCGGGATACGGATAACGCGGGCTTGGTCGGCAATGGCACGAGTAATCGCCTGGCGAATCCACCAGGTAGCGTAGGTGCTGAATTTAAAGCCCTTATCGGGGTCGAATTTTTCGACCGCCCGCAGTAGCCCCGTGTTGCCTTCCTGAATCAAATCCAAAAAGTCCAGCCCACGGCCGCTGTAGCGCTTGGCAATACTCACCACCAGGCGCATGTTGGCTTCGGCCATTTTATCCTTGGCGCGCTTATCGCCTTCTTTAACCTTTTGGGCAAGCTCCAGCTCTTCATCACCCGTTAGCAGGGGGATTTTACCAATTTCGCGCAGGTACAGGCGGACGGAATCATCGCTGACGTCATCTAAATACTGGCTGTTAAGCGCGGCCTCATCCAGCTCTTCTTCTTCGGCCAGGTCGGCCAGGTTCGGCTCCTCGAGGTCAGCCATATCTGGCAGTGGCGTCTGGCTTGGGTCTGGTACCGGGGCGGCAACAGGTGGCTTGCTTGGTGTTGGTGTACTCAAAGGGTGTCTCCTTTCGGTTGTTTATTGAGCGCTTGTAACTCGGCTATAAGGGCACGCACCTGGGCCTCATCGCCAGCGGCCTCGGCCTGGCGGATGTGCTCGGTTAACTGGGTGCGTTGTTGTTTCTGGTGTTCTGCTTTTATGCGGCGAAGTGAATTGCTTGCTTGCAGCAGGCGGTCCTGGCTGCTCCAGCTGGCGTATTGCACATCGGCCCGTAATACTAGTATTTTCACATACTGGCTATAATTTTGCAACTCTGGCGGTATGGCGCCGGCCGGCAGCGGGCCGTGCGCGGCCAGGTAGCTGGCAATAGCCTGGCGGGCCTGGCCATGCAGCAGCGCTATAACCGGCGGTGTTAGCAGCTGGGCTACGTCCGCATCTATCAGCGCTAGGGCCAGGAGTGTATCAGCCTGAATATGGGGTTGCGGGGCGGGCGTGCCACCCGGGCGCGTTTGGGGGGCGCGGCGGGGTGTTTTGAATGACGACGGCTGCTGGCTGGTGGCGAGCTTCTGCTGCATTGCCTCAACACTGGTGCCCGCAATGGTGGCTGCCTTGTGTAGGTAATGCTCGCGCTCGACTGGGTCGGCCACGTAGTGGATCACCTTAGCGGCGGCACTGGTAAAGGCCCGCTTGCCGGCCGCAGTGGTCACATCGTGCTGCTTGTGGTAGTGGCTTAGCACCCAATCAAGTACCGGCTGGTGGGCATCAATTGCGGCTTGCCAGGCTTGTGGGTCGCGCCGGGTCAGCTCATCCGGGTCCTTAGCCCCCGCTGGCAGGGTTATGATACTCAGCTCCGCGCCGGCGGCCTGGGCAATCGGGATCACCCGTTCGGTGGCGTCTAGGCCGGCCTTATCCCCATCAAACGCCAGGCGCAGCTGCGGGCTTAAACGCACCAGGGCTTTAATATGATGCTCCGTCATGGCCGTGCCAGCCGTTGCAACCACCTGGCGCACCCCTGCCTGGTGGCTACTCAGTACATCCACATTGCCTTCAACCACCACCGTGTAGCCATGGGTACGAATAGCCTGCTTAGCCTGGGCAAGGCCAAATATATGCCAGCCCTTATCATACAGCAGTGTTTGCGGTGTGTTGAGGTACTTGGGCGCGCTTTCATCCGTGCCAAGCCGCCGGCCCGTAAAGCCAATCACCCGGCCGCTCGGGTCCATCAGCGGGATCATCATCCTATCCTTAAACAAATCCCCACCAAAGCGGTTTACCAGGCCAGACTGCGCTAGCTCCTGGCGGCGAAACCCCTTACCCACCAGGTAGTTCACCAGCCCGTCGCGGGTGTTTGGCGCATAGCCAATCGTAAAATCAGCCACCGTTTGCTGGCGCAGGCCACGGGTTTGAGTGACGTAGGCAATAGCCTGCTTGTTGTGCAGTAAACAATACTGGTAGTAATGCGCCGCCAGGCGGTGGGCCTCGTACAGGCGCTGCTTACGCGCCGCGACACTCTTTGCCTGCGCGCTCTGGTATAGGCTGATATCAACCCCAGCCTTGCGGGCCAGATGCTCCAGGGCGCCTTTAAAATCCAGGCCTTCCATTTCCATCACAAAGCTGTAAATATCGCCACCCTTGCCGCTACTAAAATCATGCCAAATGTTCTTATCGGGGCTGACGAAAAAGCTCGGTGTGCGCTCACTCGTAAACGGGCTCAGGCCCTTAAAGTTGCGGCCAGCGCGCTTTAGCTCCATATACTCGCCTATCACATCTTCGATATTGAGCCGTGCGCGGATGTCTTCTTTGGCCTCTTGCATACCCCTTATTATACCACCTTCGGTAGCCTGAATGCCCCGCCGGCTACTTGTGCCTAGGGCCATGGTTATGGTTAAATAAGGGATATATGTACCCAAGCTCATCACCCCAGCCCCCAGCACCACAGCCAGACCCCCACGCAGGGCCGCAGCCAGGGTCTACCCCGCCGCCAACACCATATGCACAGGGCGGCACTTACTCGCCATACGGGCCATCCCAGCCACCTGTAGCCAGCACGGCCGCGCCCCAGGGCTACACACCGCAGCCACAGCAGCACGCGTATAGTCAGCCACCACAGAGCTCACAGCCGCACTCACAGCCCCCAGCTGGTTATACCCCACCCCAGCCACACCAACCGGCCAATTGGTACACGCCAGAACCCAGCCCGCAGGACTACGCCCCAGCTAGCGTGGATGCTTACTTGCAGCAGGCCCGCGGCGCGGGCCAACCACAGGCTCACGCTGGTGGCGGCTACAGCCCGGGCGACCAGTACTCTATGGAATACCTGGACCACATGGCTGGCACAGCCGGCGGCCCTAAGATTGAGCGCAAGTTTATCATTGCGGGTGCTGCCGTTGGTGTCATGCTACTGGCAGCAGCCGCCATCTTTATCTTTACACCCAAAAAGGCCCCCACAACACAAACGCCTGACCGCCTCTACGGCACGATTGTCGATACGCAAAAGGTCACCAAGGATGCCGGCAAGCGCATTAAAAACAACCGGCTCAAGTCTATCAATAGCACCCTGAACGCCAGCCTGGTAAACGCCAGCACCAACCTAGAAAAGCCGCTCGGTGGGCTGGGTGTTGATACCAAAAAACTGCGCGCAACCGTGCAGAAAACGGAATACCACGACCAACGTTTGGTTGATAAGCTTGAAGACGCCCGCTTGAACGCGGTATATGACCGCACCTATACCACCCAAATGGAATATAAGGTTAAAGATATCCAGCTGAATATGCAGGCCATTAGCAAAGCCGGCACCACCAAGGAAACCAACGACGCCTTTAAAAAGATCGATACAGACCTCAATACCGTCATAAAAAGCCTAGAAGAATACCGCAAATCTGGCGCTCACTAACCGCAGCCACACACTTGGGTAGTGGCTGGCGCGGCGGGCGCGGGGCGTATAAAGGCAGGCGGCCTATGCCCCCACAGCCCCGCTACTCTGTTACCAGGCGGTAGCTGAGGCGAATCAAATCCTGGATTTCATCCTCCGTGAGCTGCCCACTACAGATGATGGTAATCCAGTGCTTTTTATTAAGATGGTAGCCTGGCAGCACGGACTCGTAGCGCTGCTGCAGGGTTTGGCTCAGGCGTGGATCACACTTGAGGCTCAGGCGCACTGGGCTGGTGCCCTCAGCAATCAGGGCAAACATGCGCTCCTTCTGGCCCGGTACGTCCTTACGACCCACCTTATACACGGCAATCTTTTCGCCAAAGGGGTAATCCAGCCAGGCGCCAGGCATCGTCAAAATATAATCTTCCAGCTGCTTGTGGTTCATGCTACGCGCCCTTTCTACCAGCGTGGATTTTGGTTAAATAATATTTAAGCTCGGCAATGCTGCCCTCGATATCACCCAGCGCGCGGTGCTCCTCTGGCTTGGCAAAGCGCTTACCATATTTGCCATCGAACACCACCTTCCAGGCGCTTACATCCAGCATGCGGTAGTGCAGTCGCGCGTCCAGGCGCGGCCATTCGCGGGCAATGAATTTACGGTCCTGGTGGATGGAATTACCCGCCAGCAGCACCGTCTCACTCGGCGTAAAACGCTGGGCAATAAAGGCCAGTAGTTCGTCCTCCACCTGGGCAGGGCTACGGGTAGCTGCGGCATTCTGCTGTAGTAAGCCATCGCGCGCCTGGGGGTGGGCATCCCAAAACTCCCGGCCCACCTGCATACGCTCCGCCACCAGCGCCGGGGGCACCTGCACCGCCGCCTGGTAGCTACCGTACTGGGTAAAATCCCAGTCCGTGGCAATAGCCGCCACCTCTAGAATCCTATCATGCACCGGGTCCAGCCCGGTCATCTCTAAATCTACCCATAGCAGGGTTGCGCGCGTCGTCATGGTATTAGTATAGCGCATTGTACCAGATGGTGGCTAGCCTATCCCTATCCAGCCACCGTCTATACCGCAGTCTAGCGGTTAAAGAGCCCCTTCAACCCAGCCAGTGCAACGTCCATATCCTCTTCAATCACGTGCTCTTCTTCTGGCTCTTCTTCGTCAAAGCCAGCTCGCGCCCTGGCAGTTTCGTATTCGTCTGCCACCTTATCCTGCGGCAGCCAGCGTAGGTTGGCGTTCCAGCGACCATACTTTTCGTAAGCAAGCGCCTGTAGCATCCCACCAGCTGCACTGGTATCGGCTATGAGGTACGCATCGCGGTTGGCTATTTGGAAAATCGGGCCGTATTTATCAAAATCTAGGCGGCTTGCATCGACGCGGAGCTCCACACCATCACGGAACGCAAGCTGATCATAGCTAGCACCCGGGGCTTGCACGCTACTCGGCAACCGGCGCATATCTTTGCGAATTTCCTGCAAGCGCTCGGCCAGCATATTGGCGGCATTTTGGTCCAAACCATACGCATTCTGGCTCATGTCCATCTGCTCTTCTAGCTGGTGTACGGCGTTAATTTGAGCTTCGGTAATCTCTTCTGGCCGGTAGGCTACCTCACCTTTTGGCAATACCAGCTGGTCGGTGCGACTATATTGCAAAAGTAGCTCGCCAGGCAGTAGCTGGTTCCACGTCATGGTACCATCGGCCGTTTTGGGGCGGCGACTCCTACCCGTGTTGATCTCATCCGGCTCGCGCAGGCTACCGTCGGGCCGCACCACCCAGGTCATCTGCAAATCGGTGGTGCTGCCAATACGGCGGTAGGCTGTAATATCGCTTGGCAACCCCATAGCCTTGGCTTCAGCTTCGATAGCCGCCTTCTCGCGATCAGCCCGCTCGGCTTCTTCGGCGGCGCGTGCTTGCTCAGCTTCCCTACGCTTGGCTTCAATCCGGGCTGCTTCTTCCCGGGCAGCCCGCTCGGCCCGCTCTTGACGCATTTGCTCGATCCTCTGGCTCATTTCACCAACGGTTCGGGTATACTCGCTCAGCTCGCTATCAGACTCGAGCGGTTGAAGAGCATAGCGCGATATTGGCACCAACACTTCCCGGCCATCCGGCAACGTATACGCATCTGGGCCCGCTTCTACCAGGGAATCAATAAACCTCTCCTGTTCATCGTGTAGTGGAATGTGGTCAAATAGCGCCTGGCCACCATTGTAGTGAATTGCCCTGCCGTGTAGCGTGGTGGGCATTTCCTCGCGCAATTTTTGCTGCAGCTCGGCAGACATAAACATATCCGGCTCGACCAACGCTAATACATTAGCGGCCTCTTGCATGGTTTTGGTCTCGAGGGTAATATGCTCGGCCAGCAGCCCATCAAGCTTTGCTTTTAGCTGTGTACGGAACTCGTCTTTATCACTTGACGGCATGCGCTCGCTCAGCGCCATAGCCGTTTTGTAATCCTCGCTATCGCGAATCACCCCATATACACCATCCATCAGATACTGCCGGGCTTCTTCGGGTGGCATCAGCTCTGTGCCGTAATCGATCCGGTAGCGATTGTTCAAAATACGCGTTACATTATAGCATGGACGCCCTTGAGCATCGATTGATCGATTGCTCAGCCTTGTTTCAAACCTATGCGGTGCAACTTCTGCCAATAATTTCAGTGGTACACTAGTAATATTTGTCAGGAGTTTTACATCTTTCTTTTCACCAGAAATATTAAACGGCGTTGCGAGCACGACATCACCAGCTACAATTGCATGCTGGTTCCCTATCATACGTTTATCACCAGCATTATTGACATATTTGCCACTATCGCGAACGTAAATGTTATCGCTCATACCGGCTACTACGCAGCGCAGCAGTTGCTCGCTCTCTTTTTCACCAAGGGCAGGAATATTACCGTCGTTCCTTAACCCAACAGTCCGCAGCAGTCGATTGTACGTACTATTTGCTAGGTGTACCTTTTGAGCATAAATATTATTGCGCATCATGACGCCGTTACTCATGTGCTGAGCTGCAGCAAATACATTTGCATCAACCATTAGTTCGGATGTTTCACGACCGCTCATCATCCTGCGCCAGCCTTCTGTAGTGCCATCATTATTATAGGCACGAATCCCGCCTACCTCTTGCACAGCCAAGGCAGCAGCCAGCTGGCGGCGCACCCGCGGGCCGTATTTACGTGCCTCTACCAGCATGCGGGCACCGTGTGGCTCGAGCGGCATACGCTCCATAGCACGGCCAATCTTGGTCACCTTGCCTTCTTCATCCAGTGCGCCCAGGCCCTGTAGCTGCTCTTTGGCAGCCCGCAGCTGAGCGTGGTCTGGCTGGTGGTAAAAGTCCATCTTTGTTGCATCAATCCCAGCCCCAGCCAAGCGCAGTACCATACCACCTAGGTGAGTGCGCTGGATTTCTGGGGTGGCGTAGCCATCACGCTGCTCGAGCGATTTAATCCGCCGGCCACCCAGTGGCGCCAGTACATACTCGCCTGGGCCCACACGCCCCGCACGGCCAGCCCGTTGCATACAATCCGCCTGCGATGTTGCCGTGAGGTACAGCCCTTCCACACCATCACGCACCTGTACTTGGCGCTCCAGGCCGCTATCTACCACAGCGTGGATATCATCTATTGTAATACTCGTCTGGGCTACGTTGGTTGCAACCACCACCTTTGTTTCGTTATCGTAGTGCTGGAAAACCTGGCGCTGATCCTGCTTTTCCATCTGGCCATGCAGCGGCATAATACGTACATTCGGTAGCTCATGCTGGGCCAGGCTATCCATTACCTCGGTAATCTCGTTCTTACCCGGTACAAATACCAGCGTGTTCTTGCCCTCCCTAGCAAGCTGCAGCGTCTCGCCCACTAGGTCATCACCCTGGCGTTTTTCTACCGGGAAGGTGCGGCCTGGCACTTCTATCACCGGTGTTTGGCGGGCCTGGTGGGAGCTCGTTTCTGTGCGGTCGGTATTAAAGTAATCCGCTAGCTTTTCGGCCTCCATAGTAGCACTCATCGTTACTACCTTAAAGTTCGGGTCCTCCTGCACACGCTGTTTGGCCCAGGCTACCAGCACTTCCATGTTTTCGTTCCACTCGTGCACTTCATCAAGCACCAGGGCGCGCTTAGCGTCCGGCGCGGCCGGCTTGCTATTATATAGCTCACGCATCAGCTGCAAACCATCGGTCACAAACAATATCTGGTTATCGGGGTTATCGCCACGCTCGTTGGCTGTGCGGTAGCCCACAAAGGTATCAAAATCCTTACCGCCCGCTTGGGTCACCTCTTCCTGTACGCGCTCGGCAACACTGCGTGCTGCCACCACGCGCGGCTGGGTTACAATCACCTCGTAGCCAGCCTCGGCTAGCATTTGCGGCACCTGGGTACTCTTGCCAGCGCCCGTTTCCGCTGTAATAACCACCGCCTGCGACTCATCCACCGCGTTCACAATTTGTTCGCGATAGTCTGCAATCGGTAGCTCTGGGTTGCCCAGCATATGCTCTGGGCTAGCCGGCGCTTCGTGGTTAGTGCTATATTCGCTGCTACTTGGGGTAAAGGTGCGCTCGTAGGTGATCGTCATGGGTGATATCTCGCTTTTTGTTAGTGGTTATAGTATACGTACCTACATGGTAGCATAAATCACTATTTTGTCAATTAATCCCCGTCAGGTAGGCTAGCTAACAGAGGTAAAAAACCATGCCGACTGTAAAAACCATTTTGACAGACCTATACTAGGAGCACGTCTTGCCACCGAAATAACACGCAAACCCCCGCTTAGTAGGCAGGGGCGCACGACAGCTTACATAGCGCTACATAGTGAAACCCGCAGCCATTATGACTGCGGGTATAACGTATTACGTTGGTTTTACAGGCTCTTTAGCAAAGAGCCTGCCAAGCCAGCTCTTTTCTTCGTACCTTTCCACCTCCTTCCAGTACTCGCGTCGTTCACGCCTAATTTGCGTGTGCTTCTGGTTTAGCTTATCACATAGTGTTCTAGCCTCCCCCTTGGAGTTAAGGAGGAATACAGGCACGTGATAATAATAGAACCATGGACCATCATACATGACGGCCCCGACCACCCTACCCTGCTGACTGAAGCCAGCAAAAGCAGTTGATTCAAATGGTGAGCGCGCCATGTACGCGCTTACCATAGTACGGATATCATCGTCGGTAAGGTCATCGACATTTTCGACGACCTGAATTGTTGTCGGCGGGACGTTAAGCGGATCCCGCTCAAAAAGGAAAATGTTTTCCTTTTCAAAATTTTTATTGGCCTCAATGGCCTCGATGAGCGGGACTGTACGGAACTTACTAAACACGGTGCTCATGGTGAGCTCCTTTCTGGTAGGATATAGATATACTACCAACGTAATGGGCAAGAACAAGCCTACTGGTACTGTAGGCTACTATACATATACCAAGTTTTGCTACTGCCGTCAAGTGCTGCTGGGCGGCACGTGCCGCTACATAAAAAGCCCGCACCATGTATGTGCGGGCGGGCCCCTACGCAGTGCGCGTCAGCAGGGCCAAATTGTAGCCAATGTTCCTCACCTCCTCCTTGGTTAGGATAACCCCCTCGGCTGGGCGGCTGCGAAGCTTGAGTACTATCGCCCGTTGCCCGGGTTGCTGAACAAAGGTGATGCGATTCACGGGGATGTCAGTCCCCAAATCCTCGCTCAGTACCTCCGCCGTAGCCTGGTGGCCAACGGCAGAAATAAAGCCATCAGCCACGAGCCGACGAGCTTCTTGGGCCGTGAGCGGCTCGTATGCATACGAACCGTACTCGCTAAGGATGGATGTGTTTAGAATAGCCACAGGGTGCATACTGACCCCTTCTCCTGCCACGGCCTGGCGCCACGGGTGTGGCGGCGACTACATGCCAAGCAGGTGCCTACGCACAGTGTAGATTATGCGCACGCATCTGGCGACATTCTTTGTGTGCAACTTTATTGTTCAGCATACTTGCCGGGCTGGCAAGAGTAGGTTACAAGCCGCACGGGTACCAGCTATTTGCCACTCTGCCAAATATAAGCCAAAGAAAAGAGAGGGTCTATCGCGCCCTCTCATAAGACCGCTATGCAGTCTGCTGCGTCTCGTAGGTTTCTACTCTACCGTTGTGACCAAAAAGCTTAAGAGCAACCTGCTCGTAGCCTTCGGTTACAAAAACATCGTACTTAACATCACTCCATTCTCGGGTAAAATCTGGCTTTATAACAAGATCAATGGCATGTGCAACCATATAGGACTCCAAATGCCACTGACGCTCTTGCGTCCAGTGCCCGGTATAGTATACACCGAGTTCATCAATATTACCTGAAAAAAGATTCTTACCAAAAAGAACAGTGACAGGACCGTTAGTAGACATTACAACCTACTCCCCAGGATTAATACATCCTGATCGTTTTCGTCTCTTCTACGGCTTAGTATAAGTAACCTTACACTTACCGTCACGCAGGGCACGTGAGCTCAAACCCTGGCGTTTGATTTATACTGCGGGCGCACCACAGTGTGCTGAGTCTTGGTTTGAAGACTCATGTGTAAACCAGTTGGTTCAGTCATGAGGCCACAAACAGGGTGTGTTGGGAGCACTAACACGGCTCCCATGGGTTCAAAACCCAGCGGTTTGGTTCGGGCAGCTCACGCCGCGCACGCAGTTGTACTCTGCGTAGCAGTTTTTAGTCAGGGTGCTAGCCTGGGGGGATTAGTTGACGATCACCTTGACGGGATCGTCAATCACGAGCCGCTTTTGCAGCTCTTTCCCCGCCAAATCACCGTCCTTCGAGTAATCGAAGGAATCGATTCGGACGGGGATGTACCCCTCAGCTTCCGCTGCAAGATGCGGCGGAAGCGTTCCAATGATGAATTTTCCTTTCACCTCCTCCGGAGTGATGTTACCAGAAACAACTTCTGCGTCCGGATACTGGGATTGTAGAAATTCTACGGTCCCGGCGTGCCCTGAAACGATAAGTTCAGGGCAAACTTCAGTATTTAGTTTTTTTACCTCAACTACATTGTAGCTGAGATCCGCCTCGAACACCTCTTCCGAGGTGTTGAGGCGTAGGCCTCGAGGAAGGATTGGGGAGATAAACTCCCCATCGAATCCCGAAGCCAGGGCACCCGCCAGGGTGCCGAAAAATTTTTCTTCGGCACCCGTCGCCGTTGCGGCATACGCCGCAACGGCCGGGAAGGTGCCCGGGAGAACCTGGAAGTTCGCAACGGACAAGAGAGAGTTAAGCTTACGAGTAGACATGATATCTACTTTCCCCTACCAGAACAAGGCCCCACATTGTGCGGGGCGACAACAAGCCTAGTTAGGTGTATGTGCACGACGGAGGAATCTTCGTCCTGCCCACGCACCTAACTAGCTGCCGTGCTAGTAGCTGCGTAAACTTTGGTGAAAGAAAAGCTGTTAACGTGCGAGCTACGTGGCGCGGGTGAGCGTGCCTGCCGTAACTCATGCATGTATAGTAGCACGGCTTGTATTATATGTCAATAATTATGTGTAATATTTTTATGCTAACAGGGGTCAGGGTACGTATAAAATCGTCAAAACAATATTGACACTCGCAGCAGAACCACCTATACTAGCGCTATGAAGCAAGCAAACCCCCCTGCCCATAACCCCCAGCCAGCTACCGCGCTGCTGAAACTTGGCCTTACTGCCAGCCAAGCCAATGGCTACCTGGCCCTGGTAGAGCACGGCAGCCTAAGCCCGGTAGAGCTGGCAGCCCACACGAGCGAAAGCCGCACCAACGGCTACCAAATATGCGACAAGCTAGAAGCCCTGGGCCTAGCCCGCAAGCTGCCTGGCGCCCGGGCCACCTACGCGCCCGAAAGCCCGGTGCGGTTGCGCCAGCTACTGCTGAGCCAGCAGCAAAGCCTTAAGCAAGCCACCAGCGAGCTAAATAGCCTCCTGCCTAACCTACTACGCAACTACCGGCTGGCAACGGATAAGCCGGGCGTAGTGTACCTAGAAGGCAGCGATTCGCTGCAAACCCTATACGAAGATATTATAAAAACTGGCGCAACCCTGCGCATTATGCCCAGCAAACATGGGCGGGATGACCCAGCTATTGCCCAGATGATAGATAGCCAAGTTGCCCGCCAACGCGCGGCTGGCATCAAAACAGAGGCATTGCTGCCAGGCACCCGCTACCACCACTACCAGGGCAAGAACGATGCACTATTCGAGGCCCGGCCAAGCCTATTTGCCGGGCTGGACGCCCAAATTATGATATACGGGCCCAACGTGGCGATTAGCACCTACAGCGACACTATAGTAACAACCGTGATAACCAACCCGGTAATAGCCGTTACCTTTAACCAACTATTTGACTGCCAGTGGCAGCTAGCGGCTGGTAAAACCTGCGCCGGGGTGGAGCAAGCAAAATAAAAGGGCGTAGCCTAATGCTACGCACCTAGATAATACCAAGGGAACAACAAGCAGACCAACCTAGCATTTGGCTAGTGCAGATACATGGAAAGCTTGTTGCCCCGAAAAGATTAGCTACCTGCTGCCGGGACCGGTAGCAGAATGACGGGAAGTTCTGCAAGTTCCTCGTCACTAATTTTTATCTTTCGGTCGCCCAAAGGGCAACCGAACGACCAGACGATATCTGCACAGAAAATCTGTGCAGGATCGTCGGGACGCACCTGAAGGTACGTCTGGACGCTGTCCGGCGGTAAAATAGCGACAGAAAATTTACCTCTTTCCTTCATGTCGATGGTGCCTATTTGGACCGCTTCTATTAAGCGGCCGTTCAAATAAAAACCAGTAACCGATCGCACGCCCTCCTCACCGGAGGGTTTTATTGGCGTCACGTCCGCGAAAATCGCGGACATCTGCTGAAAAAAAGCACCTGATACCATATCGTGCACCCAGTTAGGATAAATCTTAGTGCTCATGACACTCTCTCTCCTCACTCCGCGACTATGCGAATAGAGTACGTATCTGACGTACAAGATGAGGTGCCAGGAGCCTGAATTACCACGCTGCCTTGCATCTCACCTTGTACTTGGTCTGCTTGTTAAATTGCAGCCCGAGTACTTTTATGTAGTAAGTTCTGCTAGGGCTAATATATATATCAAATCTTTGCCACTGCGTCAAGCATTTTGTATAAAATTATAGAAAATAAAGCAACACGTACATTACCACATAAACTAGTATCAGTGGGACTATGCACAAACTGCGATTATGTAGTCTAATTGCTTTTTATTCCAAATAGTGATATATATATCAGGTTTTGCACAATCCCGTGCACTGCCTTGTACCTTGTTGGTACTGTTTTGTCCATCCGACCGAAAGGTTTTTGCTATGTCCCACGGGATCCGTATTGTAGATATAACCCACAACGACGTACAAATTGGAGCCATACGAGGCTCCAATTTGTACCAGATCATCCGTCCTGATTACGTAAGTAAAAGGGAGGATAAAAAAAGTCTTACGCGCACTGCGTAAGCAAGCAAGAAGGAGCAAGGTTTTTGACTTTCATCTTATTGAAAAAATCGATAAGATAAAAGCAGAAGAACTCATCCTCGCAAGTGGTTGGAGGTCAGAACCTGTCCCCCGCTGGGACAGAATGTTCGTTTCCTCGCTATATTACGCAACCCTAGAGCTATTTTTTACATCAGGTTTCTGGGGGGAGATCGATGCTAAATCTGACGTAAAAGATAGCATCAGAACAGAAGGTGGCAAAGCCATCTTCTTAGATTACGTTGATAGCGTAGCGAACGCTATGCTATTGAGTAACTATCGGGATGCTAGCGAAGAGCAGCAAAAAATGCTCTTTGAAACGTTTAAGGTAGACTTTGTCTACCCCACTGCGAAAGCACTGCATGAAAATATGATGCTTTTGCAAAAGCATCACGAAGACCTGAAAAGCATGGAGGTGAATGTTGCAAACATTGCTGCCGAGACATACCTGACAGCACGAAACTAGTACCAACCCACTCCCCTGCCCTGCGCAGGGGAGTTTTTATAGGTATGCTAAACAATAAAGAAAAAGGGCGTAGCATTAAGCTACGCCCTGTGGTATGACTCTTGCTAGGCACAATAGTGCTCTAGACGAAGAGCTACGGCGCATACCCGCCGCCCCATTAAAAATAAATGGGGGGCTCTACTCTACCCTATGAATGGGTAGAGTAGAGCAAAAATAGTCCTGGTTTCACCTCCTCAGAATTTTTGCGAAGGAAAGAAATTTCCTTCGAAGAAAAAGACTTTTTCGGCATCGCGGAGGGCGATGCCTGTCGGGGGGAAACGGACTTCTTACGAGAAACTGTAGTAGCCATGACTACCTTCCTTGGCAAGTGCGTGCTCCCGTCGGGAGCGAAGTGGCACACTCAGCCTGATGCCTACCGACTACCACTGCGCTGGCTATTGCAGCACGTACGCTGTACTCGGTACCATCAGGCTGGGGTGCTATGCTTGCTTAAGCTACCCAGAATCTGTCAACAAGTGTGGGGCGCGGGAACGCGCACATGGCTATGGGGATAATCCGATAATCCCGGAGCCAACCAGCAACACTTGGCCGCCAAATGGGTCTACTCACGTAGTCTTCCGTTTGACTGGCTTCATAATACGCTATGTATTAAATTTTGTCAACACCTATGCCATAAGTTTGTAAAAAGCACAACTTTTATACCTCCAAAGGTGTAGCTTGGCCCCGTCTCCTTCTCTATTTAATATTCACTTGCGGAGCCTCACCAAGCCTAAATACATAAACCACCCCTAGGTTTCGCCTAGGGGTAGGTGCACACACGATTATGTGTAACGTCTTGGTAGGGCCTTACGCGTCCTTCTTCTTATCCAGCTTATCTAGCTTTGCAAAGTGGATGATAAGGTAGATAACGAAGGCGGTAGCAGCCAGAGTAATGAAGGATGATACGAATGCACCCCACTTAAAATCTGCGCTACGGCCAGCTAGCTCGACATGGAAGCTGGCAGCCTCCAGGCCCTTTTGCGAACCAACAACGAACTGTACCACTGGGCTAATAAAGCCTTCTACCAGCTTCTTCACCGTGTCGCCAGCAGCGGTACCAATTGCCAAACCAACGGCCAGGCCAACCACGCCTTGCTCGCGGATGAAATCCATAAACCCGCCTACGTGTGAATTCTCAAGTTTTTGCTTAGCTGCGGCTGCTTTTTCGGCTGCAGCTGCTACCTTAGCCGGCACCTTTGCACCGTCCTTCTTTGATGTTGCCATAGTATACACTCCATTGTTGTATTAAGTAATAAACGTGGCGGTGGCCCCGCCCTTGCATACAGCATACCATACTTGCATAGTATATATAAGCATAATCTACTTACAGCCTGTTAGGCGCCTGAATACCCAAGGTAGCTAGGCCAGCTTTGAGCGTGCCTGCATAGGCAGCCACCAGGCCAGCCCGGTGAGCCTGCTTGGGGCTGCCAATCACCTGGTTGTGTTCGTAGTAGCGGTTGAACTCCTGGGCCAGCTCAAACAAGTAGGTACAAATATAGTGTGGCTCCAGGCTCGTAATGGCGCGCGATAGTACTTGCGGGTACTCCCCTAGCTTACGCACCAGGGCGCGGTCCTCACTATACACCTGGTGTATAGCCTCTGGCGTCTGGCCGTGCTTTTCTAAAATCCGCTGGGCGCGGGCATGGGCATACTGCAGATAGGGGCCAGAATTACCGTGTAGGCTCACCGTCTCGTCAATATCAAAATTAATATCACCACCGAGCTTATAGCGGGCAAAGGCGTATTTAATAGCACCCAGCGTCACGATACGGCGCTGCTCTTCACCCTGCACCAGCTCTGCCACCTTGCGCTGGACTGCGCTAATTACATCGGCCGCGCGCGACACATTACCGAGGCGCGAGCTCATCTTTTTGCCATCTGCAAAACGTACCGTGCCGTTCGTGAGGTGGGTCATGGCGCCTTTAAGCTGCGGGCGGAATGTCTCGGCCGCGGCGTACACCACGCGCATGTATTCCTTTTGGTCGTTACCAGTTAGCAAGTAGCGCTGGTCAAAGTTATAATCCTGCATTTCGAGCCAAATCACACCAATATCTTTGGTTTCGTAGGTTGGCAGGCCGCGGCGGGTCACAAACACGCGGGTATGGAGGTGCCGGTCGGGGTCACCCTTAAACACCACGGCGCCCTCCGATTCGACCAAATTACCCTTGGCCAGCTGCCGCTTTACCTCGGCCATGCCAACGGGGCTGGTTTGGCTCTCTGGGTAGTAGCGCATGGGGGTGACCTCGATTAGCTTATAGAAGGCATCAAAGTAATCAAAGCTCCACTGGCGGGTTTGCCAATACATCTGGGCTAGCGGCGTGCTGTGCTCATCCTGCTCGTGCAGGTTATAGATTGTTGTATTAAGCTCATCGATGGCTTCTTTGGCGGCTGGGTCTTCCTCGTAGGCACTGGCACCGCGCACATAGCAGCGGCTAATCCAGCGGGCACGCTCGAACGCATCAGCTGGTACCTCCGCTAAGGCACTGGGGTTGTAGCCACCCGATAGCGCCTGCATACCCCACATACACTTGGCAACATGCAGGCCCACATCGCCGCCAAAGCTAGTGCGCTGCAGATCGGCGCCACCCTGCTCCATCAGTCGCGCCACAATATCGCCGTAGATGGTCTGGTATAAATGCCCGGTATGTAGCTCCTTAAAAGCATTGGGGCAGCTGTATTCAAACACTAGTTTTTGGCCCGCATAGGGCGTGGCAACCGGTGCCGTTAGCCCCGCTAACAGCGCCTGGGGGCTGACGGTAATATTAATAAAGCCCGGCCCGGCAACCTCAACCGACTGGTACTGGCCAGTGGCGGTTAACTCAGCAGCAATCGCTTCGGCAATGTGGCGCGGATTTTGGCCCACACGGCCCGCCAGTTGCAGCGCAACGTTGGTGGTATAATCACCAAATTGCGGCTCCGGCCGCGTAATGGTCGGCTCGACCGACTGCTGGTACAGGGTTTGTATGATAGTCGTTACGTGTTGTTGTAGCTCATTCATTACCCCTACTATAGCACGCCAGCGCGGGTGGTACCACTCGGGCGGGTAGCCAGGCTAGGCATAGTGAATATAAAGTCAGCGCTGCCCGGCTGCGATGGGGCGAGCTACGCGGCTATTAGCTGCAAGCCACTCACCTGCTGGGCAAGATACCCCAGCACCGCGGCGTCGTCTTCAATATCGATCACGATCGATGTACGGGGTGATTGGTTTGTTGCAGTAGTTTCCATAGAATAGTCACTATGGTAGCATAAAGGTTACGTAATGTCAAGCTTATGCACTATACGTAGGACTGCCCGCTTCGCACTCGCCTACAGGCGCTTACTAGCCCGCACAGCCTGAATCAGGCCAACGAAGAGTGGATGGGGGCGATGGGGGCGCGAGCGGAACTCGGGGTGCGCCTGGGTACCGATAATATAGCGGGCTTCTGGTGCCTCAACAAACTCGACTAGCTGGCCATCCGGGCTGGTACCACTCATTGCCAGCCCGCCCTGCTCAATCTGCTGGCGATAGGCTAGGTTAACTTCGTAGCGGTGGCGGTGGCGCTCAGTTATATTGGTACTGCCATACACCGCAGCCACTTGGCTGCCAGGCGTTAGCACGGCCGGTTGATTACCAAGGCGCAGCGTGCCGCCGGTTGATTCCTTGCCAGCTTGGTCAGCCATGATATACACCACTGGGTGCGGTGTGCGCGGATCGGCCTCGCTGCTGTGTGCACCAGTCGCACCACCACGGCGGGCAGCGGCAATCACCAGCGCCTGCATACCAAGGCAAATCCCCAGGTACGGCGTATCGTGCTCTAGAGCGTAGGTAGCAGCGGCAATCTTGCCTTCCACCGCGCGGGCACCAAACCCACCTGGCACCAGCAGGCCATCCACAGCGGCAAAATCCGTAGCCGTGACACGCTCAGCATCAAGCCAGCGAATATCCAGCTGCACACCTTCCTGCCAGGCAGCCGCTTTCAGGGCCTCGATGATAGACAGGTAGGTGTCGTCGTTCTGCAAATACTTGGCCACCAGGCCAATCGTTATATGCGGCAACCCTCTGCGCTGCTGGCGTTCAAGTAATGTCTGCCAATCGCTTAGGTCTGGCTGGGTGTGATTATTAATAAATGTAGAAAGTACACTATGTAGCCCACTGCCTGCAACGGTCAACGGCACTTGGTAGACACTAGGGACATTTGGCTGCAGCACCACGTGGTCTTCTGGTATCCCACCAAAGAGCGCAATCTTGCTTGCTACCTCGGCCGGTGCCGGCTGCTCGGTACGCACCACCACGCAGTCCGGTGTAATACCAAACCCACGCAGATCCTTTAGTGCGTTCTGGGCTGGCTTGGTTTTAAATTCGTGGCTTGCGCTAATATAAGGCACATACACCACGTGTACGTAAAGGCAATTATGGCGGCCTACCCGGCCAGCAAACTCACGGATAGCTTCGATAAAACTCAGACCCTCGTAGTCCCCCACCGTGCCTCCAATTTCGACCACATGCACATCACTGCCAGCACCCGATGTTTCAATCTGCTGCTGAATCGCGTTGGTAAGGTGCGGCACCAATTGCACTGTTTTACCATGGAACTTGCCAGCCCGTTCATCATCAATCAGTTGGCGCAGCAACCGGCCGCTTAGCGTCGAAGCTTCGCGCGTCAGCTCACTATCCAAAAACCGTTCGTAGTGGCCAAGATCCAAATCGGTCTCGGCGCCGTCCTTAGTTACGAAGCACTCACCGTGCTCGGCTGGGTTTAGCAGCCCAGCATCAACGTTTAAATACGGGTCGCACTTTTGCACGCTGACACGCAGACCTTTGGCTTGTAGCGTTGCGCCCATGGCAGCAGCGGTGATACCTTTGCCCACGCCAGAAAGCACACCCCCCGTCACAAATATATATTTTCTGTGTGTGTTTGGCTTACTCATACCTTGTATTGTAGCACGGATACGCGCAGCGCGCGGCCATAGCTCTACCTGCTATTCGCAGCCCTCACAAATGGTTAATTCAGCCGGGTCAATTGGTGCTCCTTCTGCACCACGCTGGCTTTGCTGGCGAGCAGTAGCAGCAGCCATGGCCACGTCGATAGCTGCTAATTTTTCTTCCAGTGTCATTTCATCGGTAAACATTTTTGTTGCATTCATGACTATAATTCCTCCCTGTTCTATTATGATTTATGTGTAAAATACCACAGTCCATTGGTTGATTTTTTAGCATCTACCTGGCCAATTGGTAAGCGGTAGGTGTTGGCCTGTTGTAGATTACTCGGTAATGAGCCGTAGCATTCCTGCCACTGTTGTAATTCCTGCTGTTGTACCCCCTGCAACTCCTGTACGACCCCCGTTATATATACACCATGGAGCCCGTCCTGTTCGTCTGGTGAAAATAGTGCAACACTCACGTTAGGCTGCTGTCGAGCGTTGTGTGAATGCACACAATCGGCCGGCGAAAACCAAGCGAGCTGCTCACCGTTGTATAAAAAGTGTAGTGGCGTGGCCCAAGGCGAACCATCACTACTAACCGTTGCCAAAACACCAACGTGGTTCTGGCGTAGAATCTTATCTGCTGCTTGTGGTATTTTATTCATCATATGTTCCCTCATTCCTATGTTGTGGTATTCACCTCATAACTCGTATTGGTGCTCTCGAAGAAGTTCACCAGCTCCAGCGTGTCGTTGGCAGCCGCCATCCACTTGGCGGGGTTCGTCACATTATACTCTGGCTCAAAACCCAGCTCTTCCAGTCGCCGGTCGGTCATATACATGACGTATTGGTTGACGTAGTCGGCGTTCAGGCCCAGGATGCCGCGCGGCAGCATGTCTTTGTTATAGGCCTTTTCGAGCTCGACGGCTTCCAGGATCAAGCTGCGGATTTCGTCGGCAAATTCCTCGGTTTGTAGATCCGGGTTTTCGTGCAGGATGGTCAGCAGCAGGTTAATGCCAAATTCCAGGTGCAGATTCTCGTCCTTCGTCACCCAGTCCAGCAGCGTGCCGACGTTGCGCAGCAGGTTGCGGCGGCGGAAGCTCATCCCCACCATGAAGCCGCTGTAGAACCAAATTCCTTCCAGCACAATGTTATACGCCACCAGGTTGCGCACAAAATCCTTCTTGCCCTCCAGCGTCGTCACATCCGGGCGCTCCTCCATCATGCGCGTAACGTACTTGGTCTGGAAGGCGGCTTTATCGGCCAGAGACTTTTTGCCCCAGCCAGCCGCATAAATTTCCTCACGGTCAAACGGAAAGGTTTCGATAATATACTCGAACGTCATAAAGTGATTCGCCTCTTCCCACATCTGCTTCGAAAGATACAGGTGGCACTCGGCGGCGTTGACGCAAGGGTAAATACCAAAGGCCAGCGATTTATTAATCAGCAGCTCGTTAGGGTTGAGGTAGCTAATCACCGTCTTGAAGGCGTGCTTTTCGTCCTCGCTCAATTTCTCAAAATCCGCCAAATCCTGGCTCAGCTGCACCTCATTAGGGAACCACGTGTTGGCCACCGCTTGGTTGTACAAACGATACGCCCAGTCGTAGCGCACCGGCTTGAGCTGCAAGCCATCACGTACGCCTGATCCTAGAATGCCTGATTGTTGCTCCGTTGCCATAATTACTCCTTTTCTACTGATTACTTATTGGCTGGTTGTGTGGCGCTTCCTCGCAAAGCCAAAGCCAACTTTGCGCGCATCCTGCTGGCGAATTTTAGCAGCCTTGTTAGCAGCTACGGTGGTTTGCTCAGACTGATGCCGTGGCTTCACATGCAAGTAGTACGTCGTCTTAAGCCCACGGCGCCAGGCCTCGGTATAAATATCCATATAGTCATCGATATTACGCGTTGCCAGGTACATATTACGACTAATCGCTTGGTCGACCCATTTCTGCGCCCGAGCCGCAATCTCGATAAAGGCATAGGGGCTAATCTGGAAACTAGTTTTATACACCGCCTTAATGTCATCCGGGATCTCGTCAATTGTTTGAATATCGCCCTGGTTCACAAGTAGTTCATCCTTCACCTGCTGCCATAGTTTACGGCGCTTTAGCTCACGCACTAAGTTGGGGTTAATTTCTAGAAACTTACCGTTGAGGGTGCTGCGGCTAAACATCTGGGCAAATTGCGGGTCAAGCCCAGGCGTAGTGCCAGCTACGTGGGCAATGTTAGCGGTGGGGGCAATTGCCATCAATGTTGCGTTACGCATGCCCTTTGTTACCTTTTGGCGCAAAGTATCCCAGTCTAGCCGCATAGTTTTATCAATTTTTACACGAACTCCGCGATCTTTGGCTAACGTATCGATTGTATCAATCGGCAGCACGCCTTTGCTCCAACCGCTACCTTCGAACGCTGGGTAGGCGCCGAGCTGCGCGGCGCGCTCGGCTGACTCATCAATCGCATGGTAGCTTATAAATTCCACCAGTTGATCAATCAGCTCGTAGGCTTGCTCACTATCGTACGCCACGTGCAAACGCTCCAGCACATCAGTCAGGCCCATCACGCCAAGGCCCAGGGCGCGGGTCTGCTGGTTGGCCCGCATTGCCTGCGGTACAGCCAGGTTGGTAATATCTACTAGGCTGTCGAGCTGGCGAACGGCGCTGCGGGTACTGGCCTGCAAGCGATCCCAGTCCCACGTACCATCTGGGTTAAGGTGGCGAGCCAGATTAATACTCACCAGGTTACACACCGCAATATGATCGTTATCCTGCGGCAGGGTGATTTCGGTGCATAGGTTGCTTAAGTGGATCACACCGGTGTTGGTATTAAGGGCGCGGGTATTAATGGTATCCTTCCAGGTCAGCCACGGGTGGCTGCTGGCTTGCAAGTGTGTCAGGATTGAGCGCAGCTGCGCGCGGGCTGGCAGTTTTTTAAACCGGGCGATTTTGCCGGCCTCGGCCTGGGCTACGTAGTGCTGGTAGCGGCGCGAAAACGCCTGGCCGTAGAGCTCTGTCAGGTCCATCACCTCAGCTGGGTCGAACAAATACCAGTCTTCGTCCGCCTCTACCCGCTTCATAAATTCATCACTAATAAACACGGCAGTATTTGCCAGGCGAGTCCGCAAATACGGGTCGCCCGAGTTCTGCTTCAAATCCAAAAACTGCTCAAAGTTCAAATGCCAGTTTTCCATATACAACGCCGCTGCACCTGCCTTTTTGCCCTTGCGGCTAACAGCAAACAGGGCCGCATCAATCATCTTCATAAAGGGAATCGGGCCGGTGCTTTCGGTATTGGTAGTGCGCACCGGGCTCCCAGCCGCGCGTAGTTTGCTAAAGCCAATCCCAATGCCGCCGGTGCCCTTGGCGATCCACATGGTATCACGCACGCTCTGGGCAATCGATTCCATATCGTCGTCCACGTTCATCACAAAGCAGTTAGAAAGCTGCGGGTGGGCGCCACCAGCATTTACCCGGGTGGAGCCGCCAGGCAGGTAGTCCAAGTTGGCCATATGCTGGTAAAAATCAAGCGCGCTAGCGGTGGGGTCGGGTGCGTTGTAGCTCAGGCCCATCGCAATGCGCATATGCGTATATTGCGGTACCTCCAGCGGCTGGCCGCTCCCCTTGCGCAGGGCGTAACGGTTGCGATTAGTCACCACGCCAAGATATTTGCTGAGCTCATCCTTGCTTGGGTCAATGGCTGCGGCCAGGCGGGGAATATCAAAGATCGCTGCGTCGTTCATGCGCGCATCCAGCAGGCCAAGCCTGGCGCCACGCGCTAGGTAGTGCGCAAACTGGCTGCGGTGCAGTTCGGCCAGCTCAGCCGGCGTTTCGTAGCTACCCAGGACTTGCTGGTAAATGCTGCGCAGGAGCAAGCGGGCGGCAATGGTGTCGTAGTCCGGGTCGTCCTTCACGTTCTGCAGGGCCGCATCAATCGTGGCCTGGGCGAGCTGCTCGGTAGTGATACCATCAAAGATCGCTTGGGCGGTATCGCTGGCAATCTGGGCCACCTTTTCTATCTGCCCCGGTAGGCCCTCGCTAGCCGCCAGCAACCTGCGGTTGAGCCGTGTACTATCAAACGCTACCTTACGACCGCCGGGCTCTTCCACCTGTATTTGCGCCATTATATCCCCGTCCTCCTTCTGTATTTTGGGCATAAAAAACAGACCTTACGGCCTTTCCCTCGCCCCATTTGCTTTGTGTTGCTATTGATGGTGCACTACATATATAGTGTCTACCTTCTATAATAACCACTATATATGTAGGTTTCAAGCCTTTGGCCGGGTAAAATTCACCACACAGCTTATGCTCTTACCCTACACCCCAGCACGTGCCTAGCGTAGCGGCCTGGTGGCACATAAAAACCCGCCGGCCTAGGGCCTGCGGGCACGATGATTCCATGTGTGGCGGAGAGAGAGGGATTCGAACCCTCGGTACCTTGCGGCACACTTGTTTTCGAGACAAGCCAGTTCAACCACTCCTGCACCTCTCCACGCTACGCCTAGTATAGCACACATCCACCCGGGCCCCTGCATTATACTAGCCGGCTCGCCTTTAGGTGAGCGTCATCGTCACCTAATCCAAGAAAAACCCCGCTCGTATTGAGCGGGGGTATCACCTCCTAGGTTGTGCGCCCCTTATAGGGCACGATTCGGCCGTAATCGGCACGCTTATATAATCCTAGCGTACCCGTAATGCCGGCCTGCTCAGCGAGCTGGGTAATGGCCTTTTTTACCTCCTCCCGCCACTGGTCCATTCTTTTATTCCATAGCATCCAGGCCGTATACTGCACGCCTGGATCGCAGCTGACAGTACCGAGTACTGGGACCCGGCCTTGCAGCTCGATTTCTTCATCAGCTGTCCATAACTTAATATGAACAGCTGATACTGTAGTATCCAGCTTACCAACTTTCAAAAGAAAGTCGGTATTGTCCTCTTGACGGAGGACCCACTGCTGATTTATGAGATCGTGATCTTGCACGATCTCATAGATGGTTCCAGTGATCATCGGCTCAAACGTAGACATGACAAACGCCTCCTTAGGGCATTGAGCAAACAACCTGGCGCGGGATTGCGCCGAGGTGCACCTTGCACCATGCAAGGTACCACTACCATACCATACATACAGCTATAACGCAAAACCACCGCTTGCATAGCGCAAACGGTGGTAATAATGCCGTGGTACACCCGACAGGATTCGAACCTATGGCCTTTGGCTCCGCAAGCCAACGCTCTATCCAGCTGAGCTACGGGTGCGTATGTGGGTTATTATAGCAGGCTATACCCCCGGTGGCAAGCCCCTTGGCCGCTGGGCTCGCCACGTGGTGTAGGGTGCGCTGCGGCCGGGCCAGTAGCTACCCTACCCCGGGCCAGCAGCAGACTACAAGCGCAAGGCGTTAGCAATTTTATCCATTAAATCAAGCTTCACGGCTTGGTTGGGCAGCTTTTGGGCTAGTAGATCCACAATCACCTCGCCCTTATCGGCCGGAAAGTAAACAGAGAAGCCCGGCATCCAGCGCTGCACCGGTATCAGCATAATGGTATTACCCTTGCCATCATGCACCAGGCCAAAGGCTTTGTAATCCGCAAACTTCAAAAATTGCTTATCTACATACAGGCCAGTATCGGTCATGGTATAGGTGATGGTGCGGGCTGGGCGCACGGACATCACCACCAGGGCAACGGCGATTGTTACCGCCAGCACCGATACGGTAAAGGATTTCATCAGCAGGACATCGACCGCAATGATAGCCACCACCAAAAGAGCCAATATAATATACCACAGCGTATTCTTATCTGGCGAAATATACTCCTTGGCACTCCAGCTGATTTCGTGCTTACTGCCACCCTGAGCGTTCGGCGCCGGGGCTGGGCGGGCAGTTGGGGTCTCGTTTGTATCTGCCCCGGTTTGGTTACCTGGTAGATTGCTAGCCTCTGGCTGACCCTGCATACCAGCAAGCGGATCCATAGCTACCAGTGGTACATGGCGCTCCGTGGGTTCGGCTGGGGCGCGCCCCGGCACTGAAGTTGGTGTTGAATCCTGCGGCATGCGTGCTGGCACAGGCTGGGTAGGTTGAGCCGGCTGGCGGCGCTGATCATTCGGTTGCATAATGTTAGTATACCATGAGTATTATATTAATATCCGTACGCGTCGCACCGGGCTGCCCTATGGCACGGCACCGGCCCGTGGTACTCGTTCTGGCGGAAGGAGAGGGATTCGAACCCTCGAGAGGTTTGCACCCCTACACGCGTTCCAGGCGTGCCAGTTCAACCACTCCTGCATCCTTCCCTACCTGGTATTATACCAAATTTATACGTTTATTATTCTAACGGTTGTGATTTTACCCGCTTTTCCCGTATAATATAAGTGCGATGACAAAAAAAACCGAACCAGTAATATCTCTTACGGGCATTATTAAGCGCTACGGCGTGGGCGATGCCGAACACACCGTGCTTGATGGTGTTGACTTAACCGTGAATAAAGGTGAATTTATTGCCATTATGGGGCCAAGTGGCTGTGGTAAAACCACCCTGCTGAATGTGCTTGGCCTGCTGGATAAGGCAGATGAAGGCAGCTACGAACTAGAAGGCAAGAGCGTATCCAAGCTTACCAGTGCCCGCTGCTCGCATATCCGGAGCGATAAAATCGGGTTCGTGTTCCAAAACTTTAATCTAGTTTCCCGCCTATCGGTGATCGATAACGTAGCCCTGCCGCTCACCTACACCGGTATTCCGCGCCTGAAGGGCCTGCGTATGGCCAGCGATGCGCTTAAGGCCTTCCACCTGCAGGAGCGTGAATACTACATGCCCTGGCAGCTGAGTGGTGGGCAGATCCAGCGTGTGGCGATTGCCCGCGCCCTGGTTAATTCCCCGTCCATCATCCTGGCGGACGAGCCGACCGGTAATCTCGATTCAAAATCCAGCCATATTATTATGGAAGAGCTCAGCGATATTCATAAGCGCGGCAACACCATCATCATGGTGACCCACAACCCAGATATCACCACCTATGCCGACCGCGTTATTACTATGCTGGATGGCCGCATTGCTACCGATTCAAAGGAGCGCACGACCAGTCGCGATAGCCAATCAGCCAAGGCTCACAAAACCAGCCATAGCACCAGCACCCACAACACGGTGCCCAAGACCGCTACCCTGGGCGACCACCGCAAGGACGACCCGGACCCATTTAGCATGGGCAGCCTGGTGAGCCAAGATAGCGATGAAGACAAGCCTACCGAGCCAGCGGATGACGCACACGAGCACGCCGCACCGAGCGATGATACGGCGCGCAACCAGGACGACGAGCCAGCACCTACCACGCCACCAACCAGCGAGCCCAGCCCCCGCTCTAACAAAAAGAAGAAGGGCAAAAAGCGCAAACATCAATCTAACCACCAGAAAGCGAGCAAATAATGCGTTTACTAGTTGCTAACCACATTCGCAACGCCAACGAAGCTCTGCGCGCCAACCGCCTGCGCACCCTGCTGACCATCCTGGGTATTACGCTTGGTGTTGCGTGTATGACAACGATTATGGCCCTTAGTTACGGTGCTACCGAGCTGATCACCCGCCAGGTTGATGATCTTGGCGGCAACATTGCAGTGATTCGCCCCGGCGCCCCGCACGAGCCCGCTAGCATTCAAGAAGCTGTTTCTACCATGGCCGGTGAATCCTTTAGCGCCAGCTCACTGACAGAGCACGACTTTGAGGCGGTGCGCCGCACCGATGGCGTTGTGCACGCTGCCCCGCTGATGTCCATCACTGCCGCTATGACCTCCAGCACCGAAACCGTCCGCCACTCCCCAATTGTGGCTACCACCCCCAGCTTTAACGACATTGCGCGCTTTGAACTACGCGAAGGCCAGTTCCTCGAAGAAGACATGAGCAGCAGCGCGGTGGTAATTGGTAACCAGCTCGCCATTAACCTGTTTGGCACCGAACAGGCCATTGGCAAAACTATGCGTATTCACGGGCAGCAGTTTACCGTGCTGGGCGTGCTCGCCCCGGTTAAATCATCCGTACACTATAATAATTTCGATGCCAACCGGGCTGCCTTTATCAGCCTCGAAAACGGCAAGAGCTTTAACCAAGGTGTGGCCCAAATCCGCCAGATTAACGTTCAGGCCAAGGACGCCGACACCCTAGCGAGCGTCACGAAGGAGCTGACCAAAAAGCTGACCGAAACCCACCATAACGAAACCGACTTTACCGTGCTGCGTGGTAAATCTATCGCCGAGCCAACCTCGCGGCTGTTTAGTACCATTGGCATTACTACCTCAATCGTGGCGGCCGTATCGCTGCTGATTGGTGGCATTGGTATTATGAATATTATGCTGGTGGGTGTAGCCGAGCGCACGCGCGAAATTGGTATTCGCAAAACCGTCGGCGCCAGCAACTACCATATTACCATCCAGTTCTTGATCGAGTCCCTGGCTATGAGCGTCAGCGGTGGCATTTTGGGCCTTGTGCTGGGCTACGGGGCTGCCCTGGCTGTTAGCAGTATGCTACCATTCGCGCCTGGTATCAGCTGGCATATTCCAGTGGCGAGCCTGGGTGTATCCATATTAGTAGGGACGCTGTTTGGCCTCTACCCGGCCCTGCGCGCTGCTGGTAAGGACCCGATTGTTGCACTACGCCAGTACCACTAGGCCGCACGCTACCCACACGCTACACCCCTGTACAGCCACTATATTATTGCAAACTACCCCCGCCGAGTGCGGGGGTATTGCGTGCCCACCTGGCACTTGACACAGGCGGCACTAGCCGCTATAGTAAGCCTTGGCCTTCCTATAGGGCCAGGGTTGTTTATTACAACCAACGCCCACTGCACCAGGGCTTTAAGGTGCCGAACCCCAGGAAGGGGAATTGTCATGGACATTCGCGATATTTACAATGCGGCTCTCGGTTTTAACACCACTGAGAAGGACGCGGCCGGGAGGGTCATCTCCCGGCCGGTACGTCCGGTAGTGCTGTTGCTGAATGGGGGCTTCCCCACTCAGCAACGAATCACACATCTTCAGCAGCTCATTGAGCTACTGAAGATATCAATCGTCCAGGTAATATGGCAATATGATAATATCGCTCTTACCATTACGATACACCCCCAGCACGTCGCACGGACCGCGATAGCCGATATCGCAGTGTCCCAGGGTAGCACAACGGCTACCTTGGGAACATTCGCGGTTACATTCCGCGAAGACTTCACTGTTCCCCAGGAGGTGATACAAGCCCTTGAGCAGGAGGCTAGCAAGCACTAGCCTCCATCCCCCACCCTGCCATACCCCTGGTTACACGCCAGGTGCGGTTTGGCCCGGGTGGGGGCTTTTTTGTACCTGGTTAATCCTTAGCCAGCACAGCCTTTAGTTTTTCGATCAGCTCCACCGGTGTGGGGTTGATACCGTTCAGAATAGCCGTGTAGATACTTGCAAAGTCCGCCAGCACGCTCGCCCACAGCATCTGGGCCAGCACCGTATCACCCTGCAGGCTCACCACATTAGCCTTGGGGCGCTTACCGCTTAGCAGCCGCTCGCTGGCCACAAAGCGCTTTTTAATCCGCTCGTGCTCGAACTGGCTTACCAGGTCAAACACAGCAAATGGCTTTTCGACCGGGTGGCTCGCCCAACCCATAAATTCATTATGGTTAAATTCCGGCAGCTCATTGCAAAAGGCCACATTCTTGGCGTTTTCGTTCCAGCTAATCTTCCATTTATAGGCCACTGGCGCCATAACATGCCCAGCGTAAAAAATAGCCGTTTTACCAACGCTGCTGAGTGCAATTTGCTTAGCGGCGTTTTGCTCGGTTGGTACACTGGCTAGCCACTGGCGGCTCTCTGCCTGTAGCCAGTCGCTGTAGTTGGCGACCTGACTGTAGTAATCCTCACTACATACACCAAAGTGGCTCAGCATCTTTAGCACGGCACGCACGCCATACAGCGTGGTCATGCGTGGCTGCATACCGCTCGGCAGCACTGCGTTGCACACATCCTGGGCTTGGGCGTCTTCGAGCAGTTTGCCACCGCTGGCAATTACCGCCACCGGCGCGCCGCTACTCATAGCCTGCTGGTAGCAGCTGAGTGTTTCCTCGGTGTTGCCAGAATAACTACTTGCGATCACCAGGGTGTTGTGCCCAACGTAGCCTGGCAGCTCGTAGGTGCGGCACACTTCGATACTCACACCCAGCACCGGTTCCAGCCAGTTCTTCACCAGCAGTGCTGCCAGTGCCGAACCGCCCATACCAGCTACCACAACGTTGTTGATTTTACGGTGATCATGCGCAGCGTTGTAAATTTCTACTTCGGCCGCCGCCTGCTGCCACTGGTTGGCGGCTACTTTGAGCGCCTGTTGTGGATCACGTTGTTGTATAATTTTACTATCATCCAGCATATTCACCCTTCTTTCATATTGCTTATGTCTACGTACAATGATACAATATTTATAGAAAGAATGTAATACACAATTAGGGGTGGGGATGAATATTCAACCAGACGACAATCAATCCAACAACATGGCCACTGCGTTGGCTGGCGCACCAAATTCGCCAACCCAAAGCAAAAAGCAAGCCGCCACAGCGGCCGCAAGTACTAACGTAAAGAAGAGTGAGGATGGTCACGTGCAATTAGACGATGTAAAAATGGCAGCAATTACTGGGCTTCGCCCGTTGGTTGATAAATTGGTATTACCAACCGAAGAGAAGTTCGATACGTACCTGTTGTTAATCCGTACAACAGACGACGAAACCTTGATCGCGCCGGCTCACGAAATCGCCCGCCAGATTGAGGACCCAAGCCGCCGCGCTATGGCACTGCTCGATATCATTAAAGAAATCGACTACCTAGCGAATAAATCAAGCGCACAAACCAACAGCTAAATCCTTATATTCTTTCCACGTGTAAAACCACTCGCCTACCCAGCGGGTGGTTTTTATATGACTGACGTCTGCCCTACCCTAGGCCCGGGCGTTCGCGCGGCACACCACGCGCATGGGCTGGCGCTCCAATCCTACGCGGCTTGCTTAACCGGCGCAATTGCCTGGGCTCGCCATGCATCATCGCGCGCCATAGGGAGCGGCGGCATATTGTAGGTAGCCGGGTGCACCAGGTAGCGGGCAAAGTCAACGCCAGCAAAGTTTTCGAACCGGCGCACGGTGGCCGGGGACACGCTAGCTTTGCCCTGCAAGTAGCGCCGCACCAGGGAATAACTCTTTTTATTCATGGCGTGGTAAATCGGCGTTAGCTCGGCATCATCCATAAAATCCTGCCAAAAGTGGTGGGCGTTCTTTTGGTTTTTGGTGCGAATATACAGGTGCGACACAACTTGGTCCACGGGGGCGTAAATACTATAGCCAGCCGCAAAAAGGCGCAAACTATGGACGATCTCTTCGCCGATAAAGCAAATGCTTGGTTCGTACGGCACTTCTACACAGGCGGCACCGGGCCCAAACTGGAACCCACCGGCCGCAAAAGCAGCCAGCTGCGGTGTGGTTGCACCGCTAATAGCGCTGCCAAAAAAGATCGGAATATTCCCCATAAACATATCGTGTACAATTAGCCGATTGGGCAAGCTTTCGATAAAGACTTCGTGGTCATTATCATCATACTTAAAGGCCGGCGGGTAGGCAGAAAGAATCGCGCGCGGGTTATTGCAGCGTTGCCATTCGGCCACCAAGCGCTCGTCCCACCCCTTGGCAAACCGCATGTGCGAATCTATCTGTAGGTAAAAATCCTCGCCCTTATACTGGCGGTCGGTAATATTACGGGCCACCCCCACACCGCGGGAATCGCGCCACCAAATATCGGCAATCCGAAACCGCGGGTCGTGGGCATACTGGGCAATTTGGCCGTGGGTTTCGGGGCCATCCTGGCTGGCAATGCCAAAGCGCAAACGCTCCGGGTGGGCAGCATAGGCCAGGCACGAAGCAATGGTTTTTGGCAGCTCGTCATCCCGGTAACTGGCGATTTGCACAAAGATGGTATACATACTCTTATTATAGCAGATGCTTGACCGCGCGCGGCGAGCGTTATATAATACTCATACATTGGCAACCCGGCCAATTGTTCTTTTTGGGAGGAAAAGTGTATGTGCATTCTCTTCGTCAATGATCAGCAGCGAGCAAACCACTACGGCGAATACACCGTACAATTTGACAAAGCCCTTCTTGATGACGGGTCATTTGATCCAAAAATTGCTAAGGGTTTAAATCACATCGTTTTTACTCGAAGGGAGGTGACAGAATTACAGGAGGAACTCCAGCAATTACATCAGCTACTGGAGGAACTGGGGGTTGACTCCCCTTACCTGCATATCCTCACTAACACTGGGTCTCGGCGGCCCGCGCAAACCCTGCGCGATTACCTGGCCGAATGACCCAAAAAACCCACCCCATATAACAGGGGTGGGTTCTTTCTTTGTGGGCCTACTACCCACCAGTGCCTGGGCCAAACTACGTAGTCGGCTGGCCCGGGCACAGCCACGGGGCTGGTGTCTATACTACATCATCCCCATGCCGGGCATACCGCCGCCCATGCTTGGTGCAGCTGGTTCCTTTTCTGGCACGTCAACCACCAAGGCGCCCATGGTTGCCGCCGTAGCCGCAATCGAAACGGCGTTCTGGATGGCTTCCTTGGTGACGCGGGCTGGGTCAATCACCCCAGCCTTCTTCACGTCCACCAGGCCAGCTTCTGGCTGCATAACGTTCACACCTTGGCCTGGCTTGGCGGCCTCTACCTGGGCAAGTAGAGCTTGGCTATTGAGGCCAGCGTTGGTGGTAATCTGCACGAATGGCTGCTTAAGGGCGTTCTTCAGAATAACCTTACCAGCACTGCGCGAGTCAGTACCATCGGCTGCAATGCTACCGGCCAGGTTCACCAGTGTGACGCCACCGCCAGCCACAATGCCTTCGGCTAGCGCTGCCTTGGTTGCGGCAACGGCATCGTCAACGCGGAACTTCTTCTCGTCGATTTCTGTCTCGCTGGCACCACCTACCTTAATAACGGCAACCTTGCCACTGAGGGCCGCGGCACGCTGCTCGTACTGCTCGCGGTCGTAGCTGCTGGTGGCGTTTTCGGCCTGCATGGTGATTTGGGCAATGCGAGCCTCGACGGCATCTTTGCTACCGGCGCCTTCTATAATGGTGCTTTCGTCCTTACCAACGATTACTTTGCGGGCAGAACCAACTACTTCCATACCAGTGTTATCGAAGGTCATGCCGCGCTCTTCGCTCACAACCGTTGCACCAGTCAGCACAGCAATATCTTCAAAGACTTCCTTGCGGCGCTCGCCAAAGCTTGGGGCTTTAATGGCGACGCTATTAAACACACCCTTGAGTTTATTCAGCACCATAATGCTCAGGGCTTCGCCCTCAACTTCTTCGGCAATCAGTACCAGGTCCTTCTTGCCCGCTTGGGCTAGCTTCTCCAGGATTGGCGCCACGTCCTGAATGCTGGATAGCTTCTTATCCGTTACCACCACGGCTGGCTTTTCGAACACAGCTTCTTGGCGGTTGACGTCCGTTACGAACAGCGCGCTGGTAAAGCCGCGGTCAATGCTAAAGCCCTCTACCACTTCGCTTTCCATTTCGAGCGCCTGGCCAGCTTCGACAGTTACCACGCCGTCCTTACCGATCTTGGCAATCACCTCGGCGATCAAATCACCAATCTCTTGGCTACCGGCAGAAATCGTCGCTACCTCGGCCACGCGGCTTGGCTTGCCTTCGATTGGTTCGGTTAGTTTTTCTAGCTCGGCTACTACTTCGCGGCCAGCTTCTTCAATCCCCTTGCGCAGTTCCTGTGGGTTGTGGCCAGCGGCAATCAAGCGGTTGGCTTCCTTCAGGATGTTGTAGGTGAGCACCGTTACCGTGGTGGTACCATCACCAGCGACCTTGTTCAGCTTATTAGCAGCTTGCTTAATCAGCTCAGCACCAACCTTGTAGCCCAGGGTTTCGTCGTCGTTTTCGGGCAGGTCTACGCTGTCGGCCACCGTTACACCATCGTGCGTCACGGTTGGTGCACCGTAGCTTTTGCTAACTACCACATTACCGCCCTTGGGGCCGTAGGTTACCTTAACGGCATTGTATAGGGCCTCGGCGCCGCCTAGTACGCGGGCACGGGCATCATCACCGTAAAAAACTTTTTTCGCCATTATCGTTCTCCTTTCTATACTGTTGCCAGTACGTCATCTTCCTTCACAATCAAATATTCCTGGCCATCTACCGTTAGCTCGGTGGTGGTGTATTCCTTGTACACAATGGTGTCACCCACCGCGACTGCCGTTACCTCTGGGCCAACTGCTACCACTGTGGCAAGCACTGGTTTTTCTTTCGAGCTTTCGGGCAAGAATAAGCCACTGGCCGTTTTTTCTTCCGCCTGCTTGCGGGTTGCAACCACGCGGCTAGCCAGCGGTTTGATTGGTGAACTCATGTTGGGTGTTCCTCCGTGTTCGTTTAATTAACTGTGTAAACCCATTGTACCCAAAACAGTTAGCACTTGCAAGGGTAGAGTGCTAATTTGCGCGCTTCTGCTTGTAGGACCTGGTATTATAACGGGCGTAACGGCGTGTGCTGGCGCTGCTATGATGCCAATAAAAAGAAGGCCCCGAGCCGTGAAGCTCGGGGCGATGAACATTGAGAGTTAGGAGCGCTTGGCCCTCCTCATGGCGAGGGCTGCTCCGCCAAGAATAGCCAGGCCGGCCAACGCGAGTGCTGTCTGCACCCCGCTTGGGCCGGTGTTAGCGAGCGTGGTGCGGCTGGCAGCCTGGGGCTGCGGCGCTGGCTGATTAGCCGGTGCCTGGTGAGCAACCGGCGTAATTGCCGGTGCAGCCACTGGGGCCTGCTGCACAGGGGCAGCAGGCTTAGCCGGGGCCGGAGCTACCTTGCTGCTACCGGCAGCGGAGCCAGCAGTGCTCCCCCATCCAAACAGGAAGGGGAAGCAACTAAGCAACCAGCTGTTACCACTGCTGAGCGCAGCGGTAATCAATCGGCTGCTAGAGCCGGCAGCACTACCGAAGTAGTTACTGCTGGAGCTACCATCGCTGCTGCTACCTTTGCCGCCCTTACCGCCACTGCTTGAGCCCGGGGTGGGCTCAGTGGTAGCGGGTGGCTTGGGCGTAGAGCTACTGGGCGCGGTCGTCTTTGAAGAAGACGACGGCGTTGGCGCCGGCTTCGGTGCTGAACTGCTGGGCTTGGCCGGCGTGGTAGCCGGCGTCGAGGACGGTGCCGGCGGTGTGCTCGGTGCTGGTGGCAATGCTTGCCACGCGGTGCCGCCCCCACCGAACACGTAGGCGCGGGCATTCCAGGGTTTACCGGCAATAGTGCCAGTATCTCCATAGTAGTGGAGGTTCCGTCCCTCATCAACCAGCCCCTTATTCAGGGGCCGTGCCCAACCATCCACCTGAAGCCAGGTATTGGCGGGCACGCCGGTAAAGGTGACTGTCCACTCGCTGGCGCTGCACTGAACGTCGGCCTTGACGTCCAACTTCGCCCCAATTTGGGACTTGTTGGACCGTCGGCCCTTGTTCTCAAAAGCCGCAGGCTTAAGAGAACTACAGATAAACTCACTGTTTGCATCAGTGATTTTATCTGTAAATGTAACCGTGCTTTCATTGCTTACCAACCACAGCTGGTAAGCAATTTGCCCGCGGCTGTTTTCGAACGATGCCCACTTTTCGTGGGCTCCAACCTCACGCGGAGGTTGGCAATCAGCTTCGCCGCAGTCGAGAACGCGCTGACCCACGCGGTGGGTCTTGCTGACCCCGTTGAAGTCAGTGACTATAGACAAGTCACCAACTTCAACTTGCTTCACCGAAGTATATATATTGGCTTCCCAATGGGAAACCGTTTCGGTGAAGCGGAAGACTGCCTTAGAGGCCGTAGCCTCAATTGTACCAACTCGCTGGCCGGTACCTTTCAGGAAGATACTATACGTACCTTCCTGAAAGGCCAAAGCCGAGTTTTCCGGGAAGGTAGCCGTAGCTACCTCTCCCGACTCCATGCCACAGCCGGCGAAGGTGATATTCACCTTCGACCAGCTACGGAGGGTTTGGTTACCCTCCACGCTCACCGCGGGAGTGCACTCGCGTGCACCCTCTGCGGCTGGCCCTGCAACGGGCTTGCCCGGGTCCGCCACGGGGGCGGGGGCCGGTTCAGGCTTGGGAGCCGCACTGGGCTCCTTAGCCTGAGACTTGGACGGCGATGCGGAGGCCGCTGGGGCCTGCGTCACCGTCCCCGGGGGCAACGTGGTGGTGGTGTCATCAGCCGCCGCCGGAGCGGGGCTAACGGTTTCCACCGGTGCCTCCTGAGCTGCGGCTATGGGAGTTAACACTCCCATACCAAGCACGATAGCAGCCGCGGTTGCGGCTACTTTTTTAAGAACGCTCATCTAGAGCTCCTATCTCTCTCGCCCCCCTCCTAAATAAAGTAAGGGGGCACTTGTACAAGAACGTCTGCTCCTGGTATGCCACCTGTAACCACACATAGTCACAGGTTTTTAGCACACACTAACAGAACAGATAAGTAGACTATAGTACAATCTTTAGCAAAAGTCAATAACTTTTTATAATTATTTTGCTGCTGTAGCATGCCTACCCACGTGACCCAGCCTGGCCAACAGGGGTAACGAACCATATGACCCACTTATATGTACCTTGCCACAAAAGCATAATTATTCTATAATGCAAGCATTGCGCGCATCCGCCGCATGTACATTCTACGGGTGTTTGCTTTGAATATCCGTACAACCCAGGAGGGTTTTATCATGACACAGATTGTTAGCGAACGAGTCGTCCGTGTTATTTTGGACCAAGGAGTAGGTCAGTCCTACTCCGAAAAAAATTTCACCGGTTTCACACGCAAACTTGCATGTGAAATTGAGGAAACATATCCGGACGATTTCTGCCTCATTTTTGAGGCAAATACGTTCTCTGGTCTTCCACCGTCGACCCGAGAGGAGGTGATAACATACCTTCAAAAGAGAGGGTTTGTCATTACCGAAGACTAGCCCTCCCCCACCCCTGCCCTGCGTGTATAATTACGCACCCCGGGCGGGGGCTTTTCTTGCCCTCTACCATAATACATGGTATAGTAGCAAAGCTATTATCCACCTATATAGAAAGGAGGTGGTGGCCATTACAGCCGTCACCAATAGCAATAGTGGGCGGCGCCTCCGCTACGAGGTGCTACCCGCCTTCGATATAAAGGGCTACCCCGCCGCGCCCATATCTGGCAGCACTATACTGGTGCGCACCGGCTGGCAGCTCGGCGGTACGCCCCGCACCGGCCCAACACCACTGCGGACGCACACTATTACCGTGCGCTACAGTGACCCGCCGGGGCCAGATGGGCTAACGCGTGTGAATGGCACCGTTGAATTTGGTGAGATGACCTGCGATTGTATCGTCACGTACAACGCAGGTGCTGCCGAACGCCAAACCGGCGTGCTTACCATCGCGTTCGTCTAGCCCAAAACCCCCGCTCACAGCAAGCGGGGGTATTTTAACGAGATGACCCTAGTACATAACCCTACCTACCCAACACACCAGGTTTGTTGTATGATAAGGGCACTACGGTAGACTAAGGAGTAAAAGTATGAAGAAAATTTTAGTAATTGTAAGCACGCAGCCAGCAGACGAGGCTAGCTTTCATTGGCATGGTCTCAGTGAATGGCTGGGCCGCCTGCTGGATGATGTAGAGGTGACGATTACTGCCCTCGACCAACTAGTGTATGTGGCTGATGGCGAACGCTCCGCAATCTACCACCCTACCGAGGGCTACGATATTGCCGACTTTGATTTGGTGCTCCTACGCAAGGTAGGCGACGCCATAGAATACGGCATTGCGGTGGCGCATTATTTACACCTAAAGGGTGTGCCGTTCACCGATAGCTACTTGCTGACGGAAGGCCGGGGCAAGCTGGCCTGCGCGTTTGCACGCCAAAAGCACTTCCGCACGCCACGTACTATCTACGCGAGCCAGCAGCATTTGGCAGCTGCGGTCAAAAACAGCAGCCTGGAGTTCCCGCTTATTATGAAGGCCGATCTCGGCAGCAAGGGCAACAATAACTTTTTGGTGCAGTCGTTCCAGCATATGGACGAGATTTTGCAGAGCCTACCAGGTGTGCCCATGATCATCCAGGAGTATATTCCAAACCAGGGTGACTACCGGTTCCTAGTGCTTGGGCATAAGCTACGGCTTGTTCTGCTGCGCAAGGGCAAGGAGGGCTCGCACCTGAATAATACCTCACAAGGCGGCACGGCCACGATAATTGATCTGAAGGATATCCCAAGCGATGTGGCTCAGATAGCCGAGCAAGCCGCCAAAGCAGAGCGGCTTGAAGTGGCTGGGGTTGATTTGATTCAGGATACCACAACGGGCGAATACTACATTCTAGAAGTTAACCGGGCGCCACAAATTGCCACTGGCCTATGTAACGACGAAAAAATGCTGGCCTACAGCACTATGATTGCTGAGTATTTAGCCAAAGGCAAAGCATAGCCCACAAGGCTACTAACCACGCCTGCCCGCCACAGAGTGCCGCGTTACCGACGCGGCGTATCTGTGGTGCTGGCTGCAGACTGATGCAGGAGCTCACGCACAACCTGGCCATCATTCCAGGGTTGGCGCTGGCCGTTAATAATACGGAACTGCTCGTGCCCCATGCCGGTAATAAGCACCGTATCACCAGGGCGAGCGACTTTAAGCGCAGCCGCAATGGCAGCTCGGCGGTCAGCGATTTCTTCCGTCTTGGCCTGGACGCCCTCCTTAGTAATACCCTGCATCAAAGCCTGGCGAATCACGCCGGGGTCTTCGTTATAACTTTCTTCATCCGTTACAAATATACGGTCGGCTTGCCGGGCAGCAATCCCGCCCATAATTGGGCGCTTAGCTTTGTCGCGGTCACCCGTCGCACCAAATACCAGCAGCACCCTACCCTTGGTAATTCGCTTGGTGGATGCTAGTAGTTGCTCTAATGCATCCGGTGTGTGGGCGTAATCCACAATCACATCGTAGGGCTGGCCAGCGGCGATACGCTCAAACCGCCCAGGCACGCCCTCTAGGTTTGCCACGCCGGTGATGATATCCTTGCTGCTCACACCCAGCAAGTGAGCCACGCTGGCCGCCGCTGCCATGTTGTATATATTAAACATTCCAGGCAGGTAGGTAGCTAGTTCTACTGGCGCTTGGCCGTCGAACTCCAGGCGGGCTTCGCTACCCTTTTTGTATAGCTTAGTGTGGGCTATGCGGGCATCGGCATCAGCGTCGCGGCCATAGGTGATTTTTTGCTCGCTGGCCTGGTATTTGTCGAAGAAGGCAAACCATTCATCATCCCGGTTCAGCACAATGTAGCGCGGCGCGCGGGCGAATAATTTACCCTTCGCCGCCGCGTATTGCTCCATCGTCTTATGGTAGTCTAGGTGGTCTTGGGTAAGATTGGTCATGGCCGCGACCTCAATCGGCACACCATCAAGCTTGTGCTGATCCAGTGCGTGGCTCGTGATTTCGAGCACCACATAGTCCACGCCGGCATCGCGGGCCTGGGCAAAAAACTGCTGCATACGGGCGGTGTTGCCGACTGTGGCGTTCAGGTCATTCAGTTGGCGCTGGCCATCAACCTCAATCAGCGCGGTCGAAAACATTGCCGTGCGGTAGCCACCAGCCTTTAAGATTTCGTTAATGTAATTAATGGTTGTGGTTTTGCCATTGGTGCCGGTCACGGCAATTACGCGCAGGTGCCGAGCTGGGTTACCATAGCGCGCTGCCACCAGGGCAATGCGGACGCGGCGGTAGGCTTCTTCCAGCCCACGAACGGCGCGGGCGGGTAGTAGCGCACGAATCTGTTTTACAAGAGTATCTTTCATGTTATTAGTATAGCATTGCTTGGGCAGTTTTGGGCTATATTCTTTGCCCGGCAAGCGGTAGGCGTTTGGGCCCGGGTTTGCTATACTTATGGTATTGTGAGGATTTTGGGCATAGAGAGCAGTTGTGACGAAACTGCCGCTGCCGTAGTAGAAGACGGCCAGCGGCTGCTTAGTAATGTGGTGCATTCACAAATTGATATTCACGCCAAGTATGGCGGCGTCGTGCCGGAGGTCGCAGCCCGTAGCCACGTGGAGGTCGCCACCGCGGTAGTTAGCGAGGCACTTGCCCAGGCCAGTTGCAGCTGGGATGATATCGATGCAATTGCCGTTACCTATGCGCCGGGGCTATCGGGTTCACTGCTGATTGGCAGCATTACCGCTAAGACAATCGCTCTTATTAAGCATAAGCCGCTCTACCCTATTCACCATGTCGAGGCCCATGTGTATGCTAATTTTATCACCCAGCAAACTGGTAGTGATTTAGCGCTACCAGCCCGTGCCCCGCAGTTCCCACTGCTGGCGCTGATCGTATCCGGCGGGCACACCCAGCTGGTATTATTCCACGGCCACGGTGACTTTCGCTTACTTGGGCACACGCAGGATGATGCCGTGGGCGAAGCTTTCGATAAGGTTGCCAAGATCATCGGACTCCCCTACCCTGGCGGGCCCAGTATTGCAGCGGCGGCCCCGCATGGTGATGCCCACGCCTACCGGCTGCCAATTGCACGGCTGCAGAACCCGTATGATTTTTCGTTTTCTGGCCTCAAGACGGCCGTACTGCGCCTAGCCCAAAGCATCACTGGCGTGGACCATACCTTTCCCTCACACCAGCTAGCGGAGCGTTTAAGCAAGCAGCAGCAGGTGGATATTGCGGCAAGCTTTCAGTACACCGCCGTGCGCACATTGGTGCGGGCGACCCAGCGTGCCTACCGCGATCACCAACCGGCCAGCGTGGTGATTGCCGGTGGCGTGGCCGCCAATACCGAACTGCGCCAGCAGCTACGCCAGGCCATTGACGCACCCATCGAATACGCACCTATGCAGCTCTGTACCGACAACGCGGCCATGGTAGCTGCCCTCGCCTACTATCGTAGCCAGCAGCAGCAACCGGTGGACCCATACAACCTCGAAACCTACCCCAGCCTAAGCATGGACGCTGAGCCACCAGCCCACGCGCCCATCACCAGCTTTGCGTAGGAGTACATGCTTCGCGGCGTGTTGCGTTGTAATTAATACATTATTTTAAGGAGTTTTATGCACTATTTACAATCCCCCGCCTGGGCCGCCTTTCACACCGCTCTGGGCAACAAAACCTTCATTCGCAGCGGCGAGGGCTGGCACTACCTCGCGATTCTCGATTCTGAATCATCACGCATCACCCGTCTGTACTGCCCCTATGGCCCCCAGGCTGAGGACGAGCATTCACTCGGTGTGGCGCTGGAATCACTGATGGCACTGGCCCGTAGCCAAGGTGTTATGTTCGCCCGCGTACAGCCGCTTGGTACACCAGTTACCGAACGCACTATACGCCGCCATGGCCTGGTTAAGGTTGACTACTCGCAGCCTAGTCTTACTTGGCAGCTTGATCTCTCCCCTTCTACCGATGAACTGATCGCAGCCATGAAGCAGAACAACCGTAGCATCTACCGCAACTATACTAAGAAAGGCATGAGCTACCGCCGCAGCACCAACCCACGTGATATTCCAACACTTATGAAGCTGCTGCGCAGTGTTGAGGAACATAACGGTATCACCTTCCATAGCGATGATTACTTTACTACCCAGTTTGCTACTTTGCTAGAGCAGAACGCTGGCTCACTGCACTTTATTGATTACGAGGGCTCCCCCATTGCGGCTGCATTTGTCTACGAAGGCCCCAGCACCAACTACTATGCTTACGCTGCCGCCACCTACGAGCACCGCAAATTGAATGCCCCTACTGCCCTACTCGCCGAAATTATTTTTGATGCTAAGCGCCAGGGCAAGCAGCTGTTTGATTTCTACGGCATTACCGACAGCACCGATTCTTCCCACCGCTGGGCTGGCTTTACTCGCTTTAAAAAGTCATTCGGTGGGCATCAGCAGTTCCTGAGCTACACTTATGATATGCCCGTCAAAACACTGCAGTACAAAAGCTACCAAATCGCTCGCAAGCTCCGTAGCTTACAGCGCTAACACCGTGCTATAATACCAGCAAGTCAAGCACGGTCGCTACTATATGCCGTGTTTTCACGTGAATAATAAGGAGTACATATGAAACTAGCCAAAGCCTATGAGCCAGCTCAGTACGAGCCAGATATCTATGCCATGTGGGAAACCGCAGGTGTGTTTAACCCCAAGCCAGCTGGGCAGGGCGAGCCATTTAGCATCGTTATGCCGCCACCTAACGCCAACGGGAACCTACATATTGGCCACGCACTAACCATGAATTACCAGGATATTTTGGTGCGCTACCACCGCATGAAAGGGGATAATGCTGTCTATTTACCAGGGGCGGATCATGCTGGTTTTGAAACCTGGGTTGTGTACGAACGAGTCCTAGCAGAGCAGGGCAAGAGCCGGTTTGATTTTTCACGTGAACAACTCTACAGCCAAGTATGGGACTTTGTCGAAAAGCAGCGCGGCAATATGGAGCTTCAGTTACGCGCCCTGGGTGTTGGTGCCAGCTGGGATAATTTAACCTTTACACTGGACGACAAAGTTATCGATACCGTGTACGCAACCTTCCGCAAGATGTGGGATGATGGCCTGATTTACCGGGGTGAGCGCATCGTCAACTACAGCACTGCCTACCAAACGAGCTACTCTGATATCGAGGTAAATTACAAGGAAGAAGAAGGCAAATTATGGCAGATTGCTTACCCGCTTATTGATAAGATAGGGGAGATTGTAGTAGCCACAACCCGGCCAGAAACAATGTTCGGCGACGTTGCAATTGCCGTTCACCCAGATGATGAACGCTACAAACACTTGATTGGCAGCCATGCTCTGCTACCGCTTACGCAGCGCGAAATTCCAATTATTGCTGATGAGTACGTCGATGCTAACTACGGTACCGGCGTGGTTAAGATCACACCGGCGCACGACCCGAACGACTTTGAGGTCGGCCAGCGTCATAATCTAACACCGCTGCAGGTGATTGCTTTTGATGGCACTATGATTAATGTACCGCCAAGCTTTGCAGGTCTAAGCGTAGAAGAGGCCCGCACCAAGACCATTACGCTACTAAAAGGGGAGGACTTGCTGCGTGGCGAGACTACCATTACGCATACCGTTGGTTACGACTACAAAAGTGGTTTGCCAATTCAGCCAATGATTAAAGAGCAGTGGTTTGTAAACGTTAAACCACTGGCGGCGCGCGCTATTGAGTGCCTTGAACGCGGCGAAATTACTTTTACTCCCGAAAGCAAGCGTGGCGTACTGATCGAATACCTCAAAAATCTGCGTGACTGGAATATTAGCCGCCAAATTCCGTGGGGCATTCCAATTCCTGCCTTCGTTAACAAGCAAGATAGCAACGACTGGATCTTTGACACACGTGTTGACCAGAAAGAAATCGTAGTAAATGGCACAACATATATACGCGAGGAAGATACCTTCGACACCTGGTTTAGTAGTGGGCAATGGCCATATATCACGACCGACGCCCTTACCGAGGGGAGTGAGCTCCGGCAATTTTACCCCACCAGCGTGATGGCAACCGGTGCTGATATTCTGTTCCCGTGGGTGTCACGTATGGTGATGCTGGGGCTCTACCGCACTGGCCAGGTGCCCTTCCGGCACGTATACTTTAACGGCCTGGTGCTGGATGAAAAGGGCCAGAAGATGAGTAAATCAAAAGGTAACGTCATTAACCCGATTGAGATTGTGAGCGAATACGGCAGCGATGCCCTACGCCTGGGGATCGTATCGAGCCGCAGTGCTGCCCAAAACCAAGCGCTATCAGTCAGCAAAATCGTGGCAGGGCGCAATTTCTGCAACAAGCTGTGGAATATGAGCCGATACACACTAAGTAAGCTAAGTGACGAAACTATATCACCGCACCAAGCCACACCACAAACGCCAGCTGAGCACTGGATCGCCAAGCAGCTTAGTAACGGTGCAGCTGCCGTGGCGCAGCACCTAGAAAACTTTCGCTTTGCCGAGGCAGGGGAAACTGTCTACCACATTATTTGGGACGACGTAGCTGACTGGTATATCGAAGCCAGCAAAGTTAATCAGAATCTCGCCTTTATGGCCTGGGTGCTCGAAACCTGCTTGCGGCTTGCCCATCCCTTTGCGCCGTTTGTGACCGAAACAATCTGGCAAACGCTGCCGTGGGTGAACTCGTTACTGGCTGGTGAAACTTGGCCAGAGTCACTGGCGTACAACCCCGAGCAGGTGAGTGAGTTTGCTGATATTCGCACCTTGGTCGAGGAGATCCGTAACGCAGCCAGCAGTCTACCAGGCAGCAAACGTTACGATCTACTACACCGCAGTGACGACTTTGTAGCCCAGCACGCCGATACAATCGCTCATCTTGGCAAGCTGAAATCAGTCACAGTGAGTAATGAACCATTTGGCCTTAAGTTAGCAGCTAGTACACACCAAGCATGGCTCGCCGTTGATGAAGCCACGCTATACGAGCACCGCACCAACTTGCAGGCCCGGCTTAAATCCGCCCAAGCGCAGCTGGCAACACTACATGCCCGGCTAGCGAACCAAAACTACCGCGCTAAGGCACCAGCCCATTTGGTAGCCGAAACCGAACTGCAGCATCACACCACGCAGCAACTGGTAGAGCGCTTGCAGACAGAGCTAAGCGCACTCGGCCAGTAAGGGAGGGAGCGCGTTGCAGCCATAGCCAGCGCTCCATCACCCATATGCCATACTAAACCACCGAGCTGTATGCTCGGTGGTTTGGTGTATCAGATACGAAGTTGTACGGTATATTGGAAATTACGCGGTTCCCAGGCGTGAATATGATCACGCCAGATGCGGTGGGCTAAGCGCCGGTGCAAGCGGTGGCGGCGCTTTTCGCGCGGGTCTACGCTCTGTAGGCTTGCGCTATCGTGGTGCGTATGCTGGTGTGAGGTTGGACCCTCGGCTTTGTGATGACTGCTGCTAGCATCAGTTTGTGCCTGAGCTGGGTGAGCTAGGGCATAGCTTGTCGCTTTATCGAGATTGCTGTCGTGCCAAAAAATACCCAGGGCAACGCAGCCAACCAGTATGGTTGTGGTGGTATGTACGATGATATGTTGCATTGTGTTTATCTTACTATGTTAGGTAGTGATATTCATATACTACCACATGTTATAAATAATGTCAACAGTATGCTTGTATAGCCCTACATTGGGGGTAGCAGCCGCGGTCATACTACTCACGTAACACACTGTTTTACACTAACTATGGTGGTAGGGTCCACCGCGGCAGATTTCCTGGGCACGGTATAATTGTTCAATCAACACTAAGCGCACCAACATATGCGGCAGCACCAGCCGGGAGAGTGACCACACCATATCAGCACGGGCATGCACGGTTTCATCCACCCCGTAGGCGCCGCCAATCACCAGCACAACAGGGCGCTGCGCTAGCCTGCGCTCAATGTGTGCAGCCAGCTGCGGCGAGCTAAACTGCTGGCCGGTTTCGTCCAGCAGCACGACATACTCGCCCGGGCGAATACGCTGCAGAATTTGGCGCGACTCTGCCTGGCGTGCCGCCACACCGCGCAATGTTGAATGCGGCACCAGCACCCATTCGGCGGTAAATGGCGGACGCAAGCGTTGGCTATAGCGCTCAATACCTGGGCGTAGCCACGGCTCGTGCTGCTTGCCAACACTAATGATACGCATTAGCGACTCAGCTGGTCGTTTATATATAGGCGTTTGGCCATAGCAGCCAGAGCCTGGTGGTCTGGTTCGTCATTCATGCTCGGCCGGTGGTAGAATTCCTCTACTGTATAAAAGGGGATGATGTGCACATGGGCGTGGGGCACATCGGTACCGATAATTTGCTGGCCCACATACGGCACGCCTAGCACCTGGCGCACATGGCGGGCAACCCGGCGGGCGGTTGCCATCACAGCCTGGTACTCCTGGGGTGGCAAGTCCCATATAAATTCAATTTGCGTTTTTGGCACAACCAGCACGTGCCCAGGCGCCACAGGGTGGATATCCAAAAAAGCCAGCGTCTGCTCATCTTCGTACACCTTATGGCAAGGGATCTTGCCCTGTATAATCTTGGTAAAAATCGATGCTTCCATACCCCTAGTATACCATCAGGGGTGCATAGGTAAGCGAGTAGGGGAGTAGGGGCAGCCACGCCCAAATCAATCCATATAAATCACACGCTGTGTATAACAAAACCAGCACCCTGCTTACGGCAGAATGCTGGTATTAAGTGCACATTTGGCGGAGGAGGGGAGATTCGAACTCCCGCTACAGGTCTCCCCGTACTAACGATTTAGCAAACCGTCCCCTTCAGCCACTTGGGTACTCCTCCATATAGATGTATGTGCGATTTACAAGCGCGTTACCACCTGAACATCACCCATTATAACACAGCTTTTTTGCTAGACAAACAGATTGTGCTTTGCTACAATAGTCTTAACATGGCATAATAAGGAACAAATGACACACATGAAGAAAGTACTCATATCATTTCTAGCACTGGCAACGATTGGCCTGATTAGCTTTGGCACACCACAGCTGGCTGCAGCACAGTGGAACAACGGCGTGCAAGGTGGGGCGACTTCCGCGCGCGGTGTTGATCAACCAACCGAACTATTTGGCGACGGCGGCATGTTCCAAAAGGTAAGCAATATTCTGCTCTATATCATTGGTGCAGTTAGCGTTATTATGATTATCTTTGGTGGCTTCCGTTACGTTACCTCTGGTGGTAACTCAGATAACATCACCACCGCTAAGAATACCATTCTATACGCAATTGTTGGTATTGTGGTTGCGCTACTGGCTTATGCAGCGGTGCAGTTTGTTATTACCTCCTTTGCAACCGGTGGTGGCACTGGCACTGGTGCGACTGGGTTCTAGCTACTACTTACCCTGACACAAAGCACCGCCCTCAAGCTACGGGGGCGGTTCTTTTATATTATACACATATACCCCCTCTTAGTAGAGGGGGTTTGGCTGCTTAGCACAAGCGTATAGCGCTCGGTTAGTACTCGTAGTCAGGGCCGTAGTTTGGCTCGTAGCCCTCTGCTAGATCCTGCTGGATTTTATAATGCCAGCGCAGCATGTCAGAATCAAGCGGGTGTACTTCGCGCTTTGGCTGGGGTGCAAAGTGGATTTCGGTGCTAACTGCTAGTTTACCAAGCTGCTCACGAGCATCAGCATGGGTTTCTTCTTCAAAGTGATTTGGGATCGATTCATACATCTTCATACCAGGCACTATACACTGTTTATGCTAATTTGTCAATATAGTGTTAACCCTTGATGAGCGTCTTTCACGTGGAAACCTACCACTATCGGCCTGGTAGCCAGGATAATAAAACTGCACCCAGTGGGGTGCAGTGATGATACGTATGGCGGAGAGAGTGGGATTCGAACCCACGGTACGGGTTAGCGCACGCCGGTTTTCAAGACCGGTACCTTCAACCACTCGGTCATCTCTCCATAGGCGGTATTATACCACACTTTCGCGCCTGCACCTAGCCAAGTGGCTGGTGCATAATAGCCAGCAGGCTGATGTTACCCGGCTCCACGCCAGCCGACTGTAGCGCCGCTACCGCTGCCTGCATGGTGGCACCGGTCGTCATAACATCATCTACCAGCACGTAGTGGTACCCCTGGTAACGGTGCAGCCTTGTCTGCCGGACTGTATAAGCACCGTGCTGCTGCCGGAACCGCGCTGCGCGGCCTGCACCAACCTGCTGCGTGCTGCCGTGGCGTTGCAGTATGTGGCAGCGCGGCAAGCGATACTGCCGCGCAAGCTGGCGCACAAGTAAGCCTGTGTGGCTAAAACCACGCTGGCGCACATGCTGGTTACTGGGCGGAATAGGGCACAGGCAGTGGCCCGGCTGGGCCAGCTGGGGGAGATGCTCTACCACCAGGCTAGCCAGAGTTTTGCTGACGGCCCGCTTGTACTGGTATTTGTAGGCGTGGATTAGCTTTTTGGTCGTGTCGCTGGCCGCAAGCGCCACATATTGGTGTACGCCAGCTAGGCTGCAATCCGGCCGCTGGCACCGCCCAGCAGCAAGTATATAACCACATAAACTACACTGGTTTTGTTGTGATTTTAATATTCCTTTTTTACAACGTTGGCATAAAATTACCCCCATAAAACCACAGCAAATACAGTGGTAGGGGGCTATAGTGGCAAGTAGGCTATCTAGCATTGTGATATTTACAAAATTTACAGCTACTACCTTGATTATACACACCCATTTGTTATACTAAAAGGGACTATTGTCGATAATTGAGCCTAAAAAGTGGAGGACTAAATGGCCCGCAAAAATGATGATTTATTAATTGAAGACGAACTGGCTGCAGCATTTTTAACCGATGAGGATTTGACACCCCCTGTCACGGCGGCTGCACCCATGCAACAACTGCAACCAACCGATGAACCTACCCTGCAAGAAGAACCAGAGGATGAGTTCCCCGGCCAGCTGGCAGTTGATGTCTACGAAACCGACGATGAACTTGTAATTAAAGCCCGCACTGCTGGCGTCAATAAGGACGATCTTGACGTAAGCATAAGTGAGGGTATTTTGACGATTAGCGGCACCCTTAGCAGCGGCGACGACACCGATGCAAACAACTGGCATATTCAGGAATGCTACTGGGGCGAATTTAGCCGCACCCTGGCGCTACCTGTGGCTGTAAAGGAAGATGAGGCACGTGCTGCCCTAAAGGACGGGGTTCTCAGCATTAGCTTCCCGAAGATTCAGCAGGAGCAGGCCAAAAAGATCCAGGTCATGTAGCCCACATAGGGTAGACAGACTCATTAGCCAGGCTGGGGGCTCAAGGCCTGGCTAATATATTACCCACAGCCGCCTAAGAAGGCATCATACTACTGCAGCGCTCTGAACGCTTGGTGACGTTCCCTGGCGGCGCGTCGAACCCATTATGCGATCATCCTCCATCTATCAGCTGTAATATACAATAAAACACCTCTGGTTTCCCAGAGGTGTTCCCTTATAACCAACCTATCTTTTGCTTAGATTCTAAGCGCCGTCACCATTAAAGGCATTGATAACGAAGCCAACGATTGCGTACGCAAAGATGGCCACCACAATACCCACGACCGCATACATAATGGTATTCTTAGCGCTGGTAACTGCATTTTGGTCACCGTTCGAGGTAGTGTATTTAATACCGCCGAAGATCAGCATAATCACACTGACGGCACCGATGACGAAGAGCAGCACGTTCGATACTGTCTTGAAAACACCTTGGTCGCCGTCAAGCTGAGCCGGGGTGTTATCGCCACGGGACGATTGGTAACCACTATTTAAGTTCCAGCCATTCTGAGCCATAGCTGGTGTTGCCATAGGCAGAACAAGTGCGCCCGCTACCAAGACAGCCGCAAACGGTGTAGCAACTAAAGCGCGTTGAAGTTTGTGTACTAATTGTTTCATATCTTCCTTTCGTAGTTTGGTTATAAAGTCTACTCACCCCATATTATATATAAGACTGTGCATAAATGCAAAGCAAAAAGCCGCATTTTGCGCGGCAATTTGCAGGGGTAACTAGGGTAATCTAGCCCTGGCTCAGACCCTTGATGACAAAGTCGACGATTGCGTAGGCAAAAATTGCCACCACTAGGCCCACTACCGCGTAGGTGATGGTGTTCTTAGCGCTGGTAACGGCGCCTTGGTCGCCGTTCGAGGTGGTGTATTTAATACCACCAAAGATCAGCATAATCACACTAATAGCACCGATGATAAACAATAGCACGTTGGTAATATTACGGATGATGGTGCTGGCATCGCTATTGCCCGTGTTGGTACCAGTTTTATCGGCACCCTGGCGAATCGTTTCGGCAGGGCTACCACCAGCCTGGGCAACGGTATTTGTTGATTGCCCCTGCACCATTGGGTCGGCTTGGGCGAACGCGCTTGGGCTTAGTACACCCAGTACCAACGCAAGGCTTGCGGCGTAGGTAATGACTTTTTTCATATCGTATATACTCCTTTGTTAACCTATATATTACCAGATGTTGCGCCGCGGATGGTCAGATCGACAATCACATAGGCAAAAATCGCCACCACTAGGCCCACCACCGCGTAGGTGAGGGTATTCTTGGCAGCACTAACGCGGGCAGCATCACCGCTTGAGGTAATGTAGCGGAACCCACTGTAGATGATCACAATCACCGCTACAGAACCCAGCAGGATCAGCATCACGCGTACGATATTGGCAATCACTGAGTTAATATTCTGGTCGGCGGTTGATGATTTACAAATCGCGCTATTAGCATTGCCCTTACACGAATCCCAAACCTCTACCGCTGCATGAGTCGGAGCGGGGAGGGTGGCGGTGGCTAGTGTGGCGCCAACCAGCAGGGCTGCTATCGCTTTGACGGTCTTTTGTATCATGGTGTCTTCCTCCTTACACGTTACCAATGACGTACTGCGTAATTGCAAAGGCCATTAATACCACTATTATACCAATTACCGCGTATAGGATGGCTTGGCGGGCCTTTTGCGCCTTGGCGGCATTACCGTTACTGGTGGCAAAAATATAGCCAGCAATGATGATTACAATCACCGCTACCATACCAGTGATGGTATAGACGGTTGTGAGCACGCCAGCAAAGACGTTATCGGCGCTGTGCTTGCGCACGCCAATAGCATCACTATCTAAAAACTGAGCTAGGGTTGTGAGTGCGTTATACATAATTTCCCCTTATAAATTCGCTACAATTGTATTAACAATCGCCACCGAAGCCAGCGAAATCACCAGGCCAATCACGGCGTTGAGGATGGTTTTGCGGCCCTTTTCGTTGCCATCCACCGAGCCGTTCGATAGCATGTACTTATAGCCACCAAAGATGATAAAGGCTAGGCTGACATAACCCACCAGTTGGATGAGGATTTCTACCACGTTCAGGCCGATAATCCAAATGGCGTTCTCGAGCGGCGTGCCATCATTACCACCAACCTTGATGTTGGATTTACCACCGCTGTCGGTCATGCAGCGTAGGCCGTTATACCACGCTGGGAAGGTGAGCAGGCGCGCGTTACACTTGCTGCCCTCAGCTGCTGATTGGGCGTAGCTTGGCTGGGTAGCCAGTAGGGACGTGCCGAACATGGCGCCAAGCAGCAGCAGGCCCGCCAGCAGAGTTTTACACTGTTTCATTAGAATAGTCCTCCTGGGATTAGGAATTCAATTAGTACGTACATCAGCGCGTAGGCTACCAGGCCAATCACTACGTTACGAATGACCTCGAGCGCTTTGGTTACCTGGGCTTGGTTGTCGGCCGCAGAGGCATACAGGATGGCACCGTACACAATACCGCCTACTGCCACGATACCCACACCAGTCGTCAGGATACGAATAAAGAACCCAAGTAGGTCGAAGATGTAGCCACCCTCATTCTCGTTAACTTTGGAGTATTTATCGATATCATCACACTTAATCAGCGAGGTTGTGACCTCGCCACACTTGCTTTCGCCATCACGGGCGTGGGCTGGGGGTGCCAGCATACCAGCACCGGCTAGCATCATGCCAAGTGCCGCTGTAAAACCAACCACATGGTGGGCCCACCAACGCCGCCGGTTGCTATATGTTTGTACCATGGTTACTAATCCGCTTATACTTATATGTATTTAATATTACCCTTATTATGCTTTTGGTCGGCCGTTTGTGTCAAGAGGTAATTTAGCGACTAATTTGCACCCAGTACAAACCCATGGTACGATACAAGTGTTGATATTTTTATGTTGGCATATTATCAACTAAATCTGTATGGAGGAACACAGATGAATTTTAACAAACCAACGTTCAATCACGAACGAAAGCAGAAATTATTAGCCGCTTCCGCCGCCATTGGCCTATTTGCCACTGCCAGCTGCGCAAGCGAACAATCACCAACCCCTCCACCCGAAACGTCCGTTACGTCCGTCGCACCTGGTAGCACCAGCAGCGAAACCGCCCCAACCACCAGCGAGCTGGCGGGGCCGCTAGCCGAAAAGAACGAATATAACCAATCCAGTGTTGCGGAGCTTTCCCAAAAGTTTGTTGGCCGCGGGCCAGAGAGCAACAACCCCGTCACGCAGGACGAAGCCATTGCCTTTATTACGGAGCTTTCTAACGCCTACGAGGACGAGGGCAATAGCCCGCTGAAGCAATCGATCCAGGAAGCGATTGATTCTATTAATCAGTCACAACTTGGCAGCAAAAAGATCGAGCATTTTAATATTACCGACCGCGAGGCTAGCCCGCAGGATATGGTCAATAATATGACTATCCTGAACGCCCTGGCCGCCAACCCCGATAACAAAGGCTTTGGGGCAGCTATTCATACGCTAAGCTCGATGAACAATCGCACCCACACTGGTGGCACCAAATACTTTGACCCGGATTTCTTTACCGATAATTCACTGGCGGCTACCGGTGGCAGTAGTGGTAAACCAGCTAAGACTATCACGCTTAAAGCCGGTAAGGTAGTGGGCTCGTGGCAGTTCGGTAGTGACCCAGGCTACGGCTATGATTACACCGACCCACAAGCATCTATTGTGGTAAAGGCAAAATACCCGCAAGGCTACCTGAAGGACCAAGAAGCCTATGCCCGCAACCATGTTGGTGAATATTCAACCGACCAAACGGAGCTGCTGCATATATTTGAATATGTTGTACCGGATGACGCCAGCCCATTCACCAAGGACGGCGAAGCGAAAGATAGCTCACAAAATGTGTGGGACCTTAAGAAAACCGTCCCAACCGAAAACAACGGCGTGTGGGTCAATACACGCACCATTATGGCAGAGGGCATTCGCGCTCGCTTTACCTAGGCACCGTTCGCCCACCGTTACACAAATACCCCTGGTCTGCCCAGGGGTATTTAGTTGGAGTGAGGCACGGCGTAGCCATAACCAATTGACGGCTAGCCACAAGCAGTATATCTTTGCAATGTTATTTACTCTTTGTACAGGCTGTGTTTTAATAGATTAAAGTGACCAGTACCCACTGGAGTCTCACTTTCGCACCTACAGAAAGGAGTAGACAATGTCTACTCAACTAATACACCGCCGTTACATCCTTACCGCTATCGCCATGGTGGTAATGGTAGCAATGGTGGCGTTCACTCTTGCCGCCTGCAAGAGTGATAACGAGGCCGCCCCCGGTGGGGAGGCCAAAAAGATCGCCGCAGCCCGCCAAGATGGCCCGCTGCATATCATCGATAAACTCGATGAGAGCTTATTTACCCCGTCACCAGATGTAACTCTGGATGATATGGTACCAGAAGGCCACGAGCTTTGGTACCGCTCAGCACCAAAACCCGAGTCCGATAAGGCTATAATAACAGCTATTTTCGGGTTACGGTGCTATCAGGAGACCCCTGATAGTGTGGTTGGTTTAGTAAGCCTAACTGGCTTTGGATACAACCAAAGTCCCACCTCAGTAAGGTATACCGTTTCGGTTGATGGTCACTCCTTGACTACCTCTGATGAGGAATTCAGCCGAGAAACGGTTAAAGAAATCAGCCAGTCTATCACTATTCCTGCAGGTGAAGTGATAGATGTACAGCTCTACACCAATACCGGCGGTGTAGAATGGACAGGACCTGTTAAGCAGATGGGTCCCATCACCTGCTAAGCCGTAGAACCTCCCTAGGCTACGCCACCGCCAGTGGTGCTAAGCCTAGGGGATTCTCTTTGCGGCACTTGTTTCTGTAGGTCCAGCAGCTGCACTACAACACGCACGCTACCATTTACTAAACCGCTATATATGCTGGTTGCCATAAGCAGTGTTGGTGTTGTATAGTAGGTACGTATGATACTGCAACGCCTTGCCCCTATGCGACGGCGCCCGCTGCTGCGGCGTTGCCTTTTATTTGCCGGTGCTGTGCTGGTCGCAGCTGGGTTCTTTACTCAAGCAACCACCTACGCGGTCGAAGACTTTAGCAAAAAGTCCTCGCTGGACCGTCTCAAGGCAGAAAGCTACCGCAATGTATTTAGCCAGTGTGCGGATAAGCACTTTAAGCCCCATGCCGACCAGCAGTATAATACCTACACTGGTGGCGCCCGCTCTAAATCAAAAGACGTTACCATTAGTGATGTCGAGATTGACGGCGGCGAATACTTTGGTAAGAATGCCAAAAACTCTGGTGTGACAGCTGGTAAGATTCTTGGCTCGGGCGACGATAAAGGCAAAGCCAATTGTAACGACCGATGGCTGCTTGATGGCATGTCCGAGCTATATGGCCTGAAGGAAGCCAAGCAACGCCGCGAATTTGTTTGTGCGGCTGGCTATACGCGCGCTAATGGTAGTGACTGTGTCAATGGTAATGGTGACTTTAAGGCACCAAAATCAACCGGCAAGGATTCCAACATGTTTGATGCCGCCTTCGATAAGCAAGGTGGTGCACTAAATCTTAACGACCAGGACTACTACGCCTTAAACCACTATACCTTCTTTGAATTATGTAAGGCCAGTAGCTCAGAAGACGTCACCAAAGAAAACCGCTCCAAAGGTAGCGATGAAGATAGGATTATTACCAAAGTATGGGACGGTGGTGAGCTGAAAGAAAAGCTATTCAAGCTCGAGAATAAAAAGGACACCGAATTTAACGTGCGGGCCGGCCGTGGCAACGCCGACGCTTGGAAGGGCAAGTGTAGCGATGCCGCCCAGTACCTAGCTGACCACGCCGACCAAGCCCCACAAGACCTGCGTGAAAAGACCCTGGCAGACGTCATTGACGAGGCCCAAACCACCAGCGATGGCGACACCACCGATAGCTGCGCCGTACAGGGTGTGGGCTGGTTTGTGTGCCCGGTAGCACGCTTTATGGCAGGCACTATGGACCACTTGTATCATTTTATGGTGCAGGGTGTGGTCGTGCCGCCCCTGGCGCTTGGCAATACCAGTGACGATAATCTATTTAAGGTCTGGTCGCAGTTCCGTAATATTGCCAATATTGTTTTTGTGATTCTGTTCTTGTTTATTCTGTATTCACAAATTACCAGCACCGGTATTAGCAACTACGGCGTTAAGCGTATGTTACCGCGCCTGATTGTGGCCGCTGTGCTTATCAACCTTAGCTACTATATATGTGCCGGTATGGTCGATATCTCGAACCTACTGGGGCATGGTGTGTACCAACTGCTACATAGCCTACCGAATGCCAGCAACAGTGGTAGCGGCAACAACGCCGATAAAATGAGCAGTTGGGTTGGCATCGTGACCGGTATTTTGAGCGGCGGCGCTGCAGTTGGTGGTGCAGCGGTAGCTGGTGCCGCCCTGATGGCCAACGGTGGTTTGGCAATTGCGATCCTCCTACCAGTGCTGATTGGTGGTGTGATTGCAGCTTTTACCGCTGTGGTGATTCTGGCAGCCCGCATGGCGCTTATTTACATTTTGATTGCCGTCTCGCCAATTGCCATGGCGCTCTATCTCTTACCAAATACCAATAAATATTTTGATAAATGGCGAGATACGCTGATAACCCTGCTGGCCTTTTACCCAATGTTCTCGCTACTGTGGGGGATGGGTGGCGTTGCAAGCGGTATTATTGGTAGCTCCACCGAAACGGCTAGCATGGATGCCAGCATGAAGATGATTATGGGCCTGTTTGCACTATTTATACAGGTAGCACCGCTTATATTCAGCTACCGACTGCTTAAGACGGCCAATAGTATTGCCGGGCGCCTGGGCGGCAACCTAGAAGCTCAAGGCAGTGGTGCCCTGGGCTGGGCTAAGCGCAACCGTGCCGAGCGCCTGGGCCAGGCCAAAGACAACCTGACCGCTGGGCAAGATGGCAGCGGCCGCCAGAGTGCCTTTGTGGGTAGGGTAGGTAAGTTTACTGGCCTGACCGGTATGGATCAGCGCCGCCGCCGCCGTGGCCGCACCCAGCAGCTCAGCCAGCTAGCCCTCACGGCTATGGACGATGACTACGCAGCAACCCACGCCCAAGAAGCCGAAAAATACGATGCAATTTCTGCCTATGGTCTACGCAGCAAACTGACCGAGCAAGACCGTTCGGCACGCTTCTTTGACCAATTAAATACTAACTCTCAAGCTGGTGAAGCCTTGGTGGCACTGGCTGGTGGTACTGGCCCCGAGAATAAAGGCAGGCGCGAGCGTGCTATGGCAATTGGTAAATCACAAGCGCTGGATACGAACGTAAAGCTTATTAAGCAGCAAATTTCGAACGACGGTGTGAAAGAGCTCAAATCAAAGCTTGTTAGCGGCTTAGTTAATGACGATCAAGCTACCGTTATCGCTACTATAGATGGCTTGAAAGACGCCGGTGCAACGTCAGCCATTGGTGAGGCACTTGATGCAGCCCGTCCACATATGGATGAGAAAGCCCAGCAAGAATTTGCTAAGGACTTCAACCGTTACCACCCAGATATGAAGGGCAAGGATATGGCACTGTTTACGGCTGCAACGACGCCAAAAGACAGCCAAAACAACGTCGATGCCCTCAGCTACACAGAAGCGTTGGAAAGCGAAGCAATCTGGGGCAACATGGCCGCTGCCGATTTGGCTGGGCAAAAGAAGGGCGTGCTGGCAAAGGTTACGCGTGGCAATGGTATTAGCACAAAGCGTGCAAAGCAGCTCATAGCAGACGACCGCTTCATGAGCCGTGTTCCGGTGGAAGTACAAGACAACCTCCGAGCAAAAACGTAATCTTTACGTGGCAGCCCGCTACTCCGGTATCGTACCCATACGTTTCGTATCGTTTAATCATAACCAAATTAGCCTAAAGGTGGTAAAATAGTATATATGGCAGTTTACAAAGTTCCGCAGGATGTTGAGGCAGAGGATAAGCTCCTTGGGCCGTTCAGCATGCGCCAATTCATCTACCTGATTATTGCCGCTATGGGTATAGCGATTGGCTGGGCACTGGCCCAAGTCTTGCTCCCACTGGCGCTTATACCAGCACCAATGGTTATTCTCTTCTTGGTGCTTGCCCTGCCACTTAAAAAGGACCAGCCAATGGAAACCTACCTGATGGCGATTGTGTCGTTCCACTTTATTAAGCCGCGCCGCCGTATGTGGCAGCCAGATGGGATTACCTCGCTGGTAGAAATTACCGCGCCGAAGGAAGTTGAGCCAGAGCGGACCAAGAATATCTCTGCCGAGGAAGCCGGTAGCCGGCTGGATTACCTAACCACGATTGTAGATTCACGCGGTTGGGCCATTCGTGGTGGCCAGCCAGCTGCTAGTGGTAACCTTAGTAGCGACTTGTACGCCGAAGCCGATACCGCCAGCGATATGCTGGGTGAGTCGAACGCTGCCACCCAGAATTTTGACCGACTGATTTCTGAGCAACAGCAGCAGACCCAGGCTTCGGCCTACCGCGCTATGCAGCAAGCTCAAACAACCGCGCCGCCCCATACACCACCCCAAGCCCCGCACACGCCGCCAACTAGCCCATTACCGCAGACGTCCCAAGCCCCGGCTGCTCAGCAGGCAAAGCCGCAGCTACCAGCAGTTAGCAAACCGCCGGTTACATTAACTCCAACCGCGGCCCCAGCCAAGCAAACTATTAGCCTAAGCCCTACCAAGCCAAAAGTAGCGCCACCAGCTAAGCCAACCAAAGCTAGCAAAGCTACCCCAGCACTAACCACGCCGCAGCCTATCCCGATGCCAACCATGCCGGCCCAGCCAAGCACACCACCGCCAAGCTTGCCACCACATATTCCCACCCCAACACCAGCACCTACCCCAACGGCCACCCCAGCGCCAACTCAAGCTCCGAATCCCTTTGGTGACCCCTACCGTGGAGCCGGCAAGCAGGCCCTGGATGAACTCTACGCTAGCCTAACGCTTGGCCCAGTACCGCTTGGGGAGGAAGAGGAGGTCGACCTCCGCCCCCGGCCGCAGCACAGCAAGCCCTCGCCAGAAATCGTTAAGCTCACCAGCGAAGGCACCGACCTTTCTGTAGCCAGCCTAGCGCGTGAAGCCCACCGGCTCGAAATCAAGCACAATACACCGCCAGACTCGCCCAAACCACCCAGCAGCACCGAGCCCCCATCATCAAGCACATCAATCACCATAAAGTAACTGTAAGGAGTACGCATGCAACCACAACAACCGCAGCAATACCCAAATAACCCGCAGCAACGTGGTGCGTCTTACCCACCACAGCAGCCGCAGCCCAGCTACAACCCTGCCATGCGCCAAGGGGTTCAGCCACCGACCACCGGGCCCCACCCACAGCAGGGCTATGGCTATACCGGCCCACAGCCACGCCCCGGCGGCCGCCCGATGCCACCACAGCAGCCGCAGCAGGCCCCAGCTGGCGCCAAGCCCCAGGGTACACAGCCACCAGCTAGCCAGCCACCGCGGCCCAAGAACACCACCCAGAATAGCCTGCTGTTTTCGGAGATCCGCGATAATATGATGATTATGTCCGACGGCAGCTTCCGCGCGGTGGTTGCGTGTAAATCCATCAACTTTGACCTGATGAGCTCGCGCGAACGCGAGGGCGTCGAGCTTACCTACCAGAACTTCATTAACTCGCTGACCCACCCGGTGCAGATCCTCATCCGCTCGCAAAAGGTCGATATCGGCCCCTACCTGGAGCGCCTGACCAATATCCGCAAAACGCAGGATAACATGCTGCTTGGTGTGCTGATGGACGACTACATCGACTTTATCGATATTCTGTCAGAAGAAGCCAACATTATGGATAAAACTTTCTACGTGGTGATTCCATACTCAATCGTGGGGGATTTGAGTAATATTAAAGATAGCGGCAAGGGCTTCTTCCAGCGCCTGTTTGGCGGGGGGCAATCGATGACCAAGATCGATAAACTCAGCTACCAAAAGGCCAAGGACGAGATTAAAAACCGGGTTGATTCCGTTACTAGCGGTTTGTTGCAAATTGGTGTGCACTGCGCCCAGCTTAATAGCCGCGAGCTTGGTAAGCTCTACTACAACTACTACAACCCCGATACTGCTGTGCGCGAGCCGCTCAGTAACTTTGAACAAAATACCTTTAGCTATGTTAAAAAGGGCGAGGGCAAACCGCCACGGCCTACCATGACAACAGGAGGAACTTTGTAATGGCCAAGAACCGCAAAGCAATGGATATTGCCGCCCAGCAGCGCGCCCGCGAAGCTGCCGAAGTTGAAGCTGCCTTTCTAAAGGGCGTTAATACCCTGCGCGATCTTATCGCCCCAAGCAGCCTAGAGTTCCACACCGACCATTTCCGCCTGGGCACCAAGTATGGCCGCACCCTGTACGTGTATGGCTACCCACGCCAAATTTACACCGGCTGGCTCAGTAATATCATCAATATGGATGAAGTGCTGGATGTAAGCATGTTCCTGTACCCGGTGGACACCCAAATTGTGATGGAAAACCTTAAAAAGAAGGTGACCCAGCTCGAAGCCAGCATGAGCATTAACCAAGAAAAGGGCCGCACCCGTGACCCAGGGCTTGAATCTGCCCTGATGGACGCCGAGGAACTGCGCGACGAACTGCAAACCGGTAGCCAAAAGTTCTTTCGCTACGGGCTCTATATTACCCTGTATGCCAATAGCCTAGACGACCTGACCTTTATCCAGAACAAGGTAGAAACGCTCTTTGGCCAGCAGCTGGTATTTAGTAAGGTAGCCAGTAGCCAGCAGGAACAGGGCCTTAATAGCACCGTACCGCAGCTGATGGACCAACTGCAAATTCGCCGCAATATGAACACCGGCGCGATTTCGACCTCCTTCCCATTCACGAGCGCCGACCTAACCCAAGAAAAGGGCATTTTGTACGGTATTAATATGCACAATAACGGCCTGGTGATCTTTGACCGCTTTAGCCTCGAAAACGCCAACATGGTGGTGTTCGCAAAGTCTGGTGCTGGTAAATCCTTCACCGTCAAGCTCGAGGCAATCCGCAGTATGATGACCGGCTCGGAAGTGATCATTATCGACCCCGAAAACGAGTACCAAAAGCTCAGCAATGCCGTTGGTGGGAGCTATATTCGCTTGAGCCTCAGCTCTGACGTGCGCATTAACCCCTTCGACCTGCCGAAGGTGGTCGATACTGAAGACGCCGCTGATGCCCTGCGCGCCAACCTGGTGACGCTACACGGCCTGCTGCGTCTGATGCTTGGTGGTGCCACCGCTACCAATACCAATGTAACCCTCAGCCCGGTTGAAGAAGCCGACCTAGACCAAGCCTTGATCGATACCTACGCCCGCGTTGGTATTACCAGCGACCCATTAACCCACACCAGCCGCCCACCAACTATGAGCGACCTTTACGACACCCTGGTGCACATGGGTGGCACTGGCCCAAGCCTGGCCCAGCGCCTGCGCAAGTTTACCACCGGTACCTTTGCTGGTATTTTTAGCCAGCAGAGTAATATCGATATTAATAACAGCATGGTGGTGTTTAATATCCGCGACCTCGAGGATGAACTACGCCCGGTGGCTACCTACATCGTAATGAGTCACATCTGGAACATCACCCGCTCGCACCGCAAAAAGCGCATGCTGATTGTGGACGAGGCCTGGCAGCTGATGAAATACCAAGACTCAGCCAACTTCTTGTTTAGCCTAGCCAAGCGCGCCCGTAAGTACTACCTGGGTATCACCACCATCACGCAGGACGTGGAAGACTTTATGGGGAGCAAAATGGGTCGCGCCATTGTGGCCAACTCATCCATGCAGCTGCTGCTTAAGCAGTCGACCAGTGCGGTGGATGTACTGAGTGATGTGTTTAAACTGACCGAAGAAGAGAAGAAGCGCCTTTCTAACTTCCCGGTGGGGCAGGGTCTGTTCTTTGCTGGCCAAAACCACGTGCATATTCAGGTGATTGCTAGCGATACCGAAACTAAGCTGGTATCCACCACGCCGGTAGAGCAACTGCGCCAGAATGCCTCAAACCAACGGAGCCCATACGAATAGGAGTAAGCAAAGCCTGTGGCCACACTGCTTGACGACAGACCAGACCAAGAGCAAGATACCGGTGCCAACCCAGCGGACGCGTATTATGATCAAGCCTTAAACCCGTTAAGCAAAAGCTTGCATAACGCCGAGGCTAGTGCTGCTAATGAAGAAGCCGGGGCCACAGCTGGCCGGGCTGGTGCTGCTGGCCAAGAAGCTGGTGGGGGCGGGGGCTCCTGGGCGAATAACGTTGGCAAAAAGGCAGCCGATAAAACCGCCGAAAAGCTGGCCAAAACTGGTGGCGTCAAGGGCAAAGCAGCCGCAGCCGCCTATAAATATGGTAGCAACCTAGCCGGGCCCTTTGTGGGGGTTATTCTGGCGGCTATTGTGGTGGCTATTCTGTTTTTCGGCACCTTTATGAGCCTGCCGATGCAGCTTA
>ERZ773050.35-NODE-35-length-93575-cov-13.199273_pt1 | contig 93575 bp, 78 predicted proteins | sample MGYA00580632_ERZ773050 | MGnify/ENA primary metagenome ERZ773050 (study PRJEB29015, sample SAMEA2738123) | human oral metagenome | biome: human oral; feature: human-associated habitat; material: saliva | place: China | collected 2166 ... | reverse complement strand
ACAAATACAGGCAAAATCATCCCTTCCCTATGATTTTTCCATGGGGTTTTATAGGGAACGGACGACTTCCCAGTAACGGACGGTTTTATAAGTAACCGCACCCTAGTAACTGCACCTGGCCACCACACCCCGACAGTTGCATCCTGGCAACCTCATCCTGGCAACCTCATCCTGGCAACCGTGGTGGTGGCCGTGGCCTAGTGGCCGCATCCCAACAGCCGCTAGTCTTACCAGCTCTGCTTGGCAGCCACGCAGGCCATCATCACCTAGCACCGCTAGTCTTGCCAGCCGTGGCCTAGCACCTGGGCGTATACCAGTACAGCTACCGCACCTTGGTGCAGTTCTTAGTGCAGTTCCAGCGCCACTATCTGGGTGCCCTTAACGACGACGTCGCCGCCACCCCCAGCTTCAACGTCACCTTCCGACGTCGCCCCTAACTGTACCCAGGCGGGCCGGCGACGCAAATGCACCACTACCGCCTGGCCTGGACGCAACCAAGGATCACTGTCAGGGAGTTTGGTGGCCAATTCAGGACCCATATATTCACGCAGAGTCTCAAAAAGCAGCGGCAAACAGGGCCTATGCACACACAGCGCCAGCGGATAGCTAGGTTCCGGCGGGCCCGCAGCCCCAGGCCCGGCCTGGCCCGCAAGTGCAAGCCCAGGCTCGCGGCCCTGCGGCCCCACAGCCTCAGGTTCCAGCCGGCCCTCAGGTGCAGAAGCGCGCCCCTGCGGACCAGCAGCCCCGCACCCAGGCAGCCCCGCAAGTGCAGACCCGCGCTCCAGCAGATCCCGGAAACTAGCCTGCATCAGCTCAGGCGCCGTCAACGCACTGACCTCGGTGAATGCCTCGTCACTACGCAAATCCAGGCCGCAGCCATGCGCATAGGGCGCCAGGGTGTCAACGCAGCGCTTCCAGGGCGAAGAAACCAGTTCCCCTACCCCATAGGCGCTAAGCAGAGCCGCCACGTCCCGGGCCTGGGCTTGCCCCCGACCCATAACCAAAGGCCGGGTAATCTCGCTATTAATCCCATAACCCCAGGTGGCGCGGCTAACCGCCTTGGCGTGGCGCACCAGCACCAAGCTACGCACCTGCAGCTGCCCGCTTTCATACCAGTCCACCAGGCGCGCCAGCAGGCGCTTGTCGTCAGCGTGGGTGAGCTTGCGGGCAGCCTTTTTCACCTTCCACCAGCGCACCTTGTCGATTTCGCGCTTGGACGCGGGTTTTACCGCAGCTCGCAGCCCCTCCCCCGGGCCAGCCTCAGGTAAAACCTGGGCCGCCCAGTACAGGGTGCGTTTTTTGCGTCCGCTTACTAGACGACGGCGAGCCTTGCCCAGGTAGCGCCCCAACACAATCTGGCGGCCGGTTTCCTCAGCTACTTCTCGGATGGCGGTGAGCACCATGGACTCACCGGGTTCGGCTTTACCCTTGGGGAAAGACCAGTCGTCATAGCGCGGTCGGTGCACTACCAGCACTTGCAGCTTATCGTTTTTAAGGCGCCACACCAGCGCGCCGGCGGCTAGCACCGGCGGGCGGCGTGAGGCCTTGATCCGCAAGCTTTTCTTGGAGCGCTTGCCGCGTTTGCTTTGCTCACGCGGTTTGCTTAGCTTGCTGCGCCTGGTCTGTTGCTTGCCTTGTTGCTTGGCCTGCTGCTTGCTGCGCGCGCCAGCCTTAGCACCAGCCTTAGCTGCAAGACTCATTTAACCCGGGCCCGGGCCTGGGACATAAGCACGTTTTGCACGTCCTCAAGCTCCTGTCCGTCGTCGTCATGAGTGCGCCGCTGCCAGGTGCCGTCGGGAAGTAGGTGCCAGGCGCTGATGCGGCCGGAGGTTTCCAGGTCAATCAGCCAATGCAGGCGCTCCACCAGATCCGGCTGGGTGATCTTAACCAGGGCCTCCACGCGGCGGTCCAGGTTGCGGTGCATCAGGTCAGCGCTACCAATGAAAATCTCGGGGTTGCCGTCGTTAGCAAAGGCGTAGATGCGCGAGTGCTCCAGGTAGCGGCCCAGGATTGAGGTGACGTGAATGTTTTCGCTTAGGTCTTTAACCCCAGAGCGGATCCCGCAAATGCCGCGAACCACCAGGTCAACGCGCACGCCCGCACGCGAGGCCCGGTAGAGGGCGTCAATAATGCGCTCATCAACAATGGAGTTAACCTTAATCTTGATCCAGGCTTCGCGCCCAGCCAAGTGGTTGTCGATTTCGCGCTTGATACGCTCCAGTAACCCGTTGCGCAGGCCGCGCGGGGCTACCAGCAGACGGCGGAAACGGGCGCGCGGGGCGTAACCCGAAAGCTGGTTGAACAGCGTGGTCAGGTCTTGGGCGACGTCGCGGTCGCAGGTCAGCAGGCCCAGGTCTTCATAGCCACGGGCGGTCTTGGGGTGGTAGTTGCCCGTGCCCACATGGCAGTAGCGGCGCAGGCCATCAGTTTCCTGGCGCACCACCAGCGACAGCTTGCAGTGGGTTTTTAGCCCGATCATGCCGTAAACCACGTGCACGCCGGCCCGCTCAAGCTTGCGCGCCCACACGATATTGGCTTCTTCATCAAAGCGGGCCTTGATTTCCACAATGGCCACAACCTGTTTGCCCAGTTCAGCAGCCTCAATCAGGGCGTCAACAATGGGTGAGTCGCCACTGGTGCGGTACAGGGTCTGCTTGATAGCCAGTACCTTGGGGTCGTGGGCGGCCTGGGAGATGAACTCCTGGACGCTTGTTGAGAAGGCGTCGTAGGGGTGGTGCAGCAAAATGTTGTGCTCACGGATGGCCGCGAAAATGCTGCGGGGCCGCGCCGATTCGCGCGGGTTGATCCCGGCCGGGGTGACTGGCACGTAGCGCTTGTATTTGAACTCGGGGATGTCCAGGTCGTGAATTTCGGACAGGTCAGACAAGTTCAGTGGCGCGGGCGAGACAAACACGTCTTCTTGCGTGATGTTTAGCTTGCGTACCAGGTAGGTGCGCACAAAGTCGCTGATGGAGTCTTCTACCTCCAGACGCACTACCCGCCCAAAGCGACGGCGTCCCAGCTCTTTTTCCATGGCGGTGAGCAGGTTTTCGGCGTCGTCCTCTTCAACTTCGAGGTTTTCGTTGCGGGTGACGCGGAAGACGTGGTGCTCCACGATTTCCATGCCCGGGAAGAGATGGTCCAGGTGGTAGGCCACGACTTCCTCAAGTGGGATGAGCGCCAGGTTGCGCGGTTTAGCGTTGGTTAGCTCGCGCCCGGGCACCTGCACGAATCGTGGCAGGGAGTCGGGCAGTTTGATGCGGGCGAAGTGGTTTTTGCCGCTGCGCGGGTTGCGCAGCATAACCGCCAGGTTCAGCGACAGGCCGGAAATGTAGGGGAAGGGGTGCGAGGGGTCCACCGCTAGCGGGGTCAGCACCGGATAGACCCGGTAGCGGAAGTAGCGGGTGAGCTTGTCGCGTTCTTCCTGGTTTAGTGATTTCCAGTCGGTAATTTCGATGCCTGCCTGGGCCATGGCTGGGCGTACATCATTTTGGAATAGCTCAGCTTGGGCGGCAGTGAGTCTCTTGGCACGCGAGGTGATTAGCTCTAGCACCTGCTTGGCGTCTAGCCCGGAGGCGCGTACGGGGGTGATCCCGGCGGCGATGCGTCGCTTTAGCCCGGCCACGCGCACCATGTAGAACTCGTCTAGGTTGGAGGAGAAGATAGATAGGAACCAGGCGCGAGTTAGTACTGGCAGGTTGCGGTCTTGGGCTTGTTCCAGCACGCGCTTGTTGAAATCTATCCAGGTCAGTTCCCGGTCTACGAAACGCTCGGGGAATTCGTCTAGCGCGGGCAGTTTTTCTTGCAGGCGGTCGATGTCCGCCCAGTACTCCTTACTTGAGGGGTCTACTACCTCTACAGCTTCTACTGGCTTGACACCGTCTAGTTGCGTGCTGCCTGCGGTTTTTGCGATTCCGACGACGGCGCCCGGCTTGGCGTCTTTTGTCTCACCGGCACGCTTGGCCGCGTCAGCTTTAGCGTCATTGGCGGCGGTTTTACCGCTCGCCTTTACACTGTCTACCTTGGCGCCTTTAGCACCAGTAGCACCCTTGGTTCCAGTAGCACTGGCGCCAGCGGCGGCGTCGACTTTAGCTCCCACGCCAGCGCCGTCGGCTTTGCCCCCAGCGCCACCAGCAGCACTAGCGCTGCCAGCTTTAACTCCAGCGCTACCAGCTTCAGCCGAACCAGCTTCATCAGCAGCCTTTGCGCTGTTGGAGGGCTTGGTGGTCTTGCCGCGCTTTGAGTTCTTCTTAGCGTTTTTAGCTGGCGGTACGTCAGCCCTAACACCGCCCTTAACGCTTTCTGCGGCGCCAGTCTCACCAGCTTCAAGCACTTCGATAGCAGCTTCGACACCGCTAGCGTCAGTGTCGGAGCTTGCCTCCTCTTCGAAGTCCTCGTCCGCATAGGCGGGGCCAGCGTCATCCTCGAAATCTCGGGGATCTGCGGTTTCAATAACGGCGGCTATGGCTGCGTCGGTGCGCTTGGCTTCTTCGACGTCGACATCCTGTGCAGCGTGATCTTGCATACTCGTATTCTGTCAGTGATAGAGGTTAATTGTTTCAGCAATATTGTACTGATATTTGGGTGTTAATGCCCCTGGGGATTAATCCAGTTTCCCGACGGCGGCTTTAGTAGCTGCTTCACGTAGCTCTGCGGCGGTGGCAGCCAGGGCGCGAGCACGGGAGGTGACCACGTCGTAAAGCGGATCGTTTTCGTCAGTAATCCAGCTGTCTTGCTCACTAGCGCGGCTGAGGCGTTCTAGCAGGGCGGCGCTGGCTAGTAGCGTGGGGTACAGCTGGGATCGGCGCGACGGCGTCCGTTGACTGCCAGCGGACCCACCACCTAGCAGCAGCTCGTTTAGTTGGGCTTGCACCTGAGCCACACTGTCTACCCGCTGCCCCTGGGATGAAGCGGTCTCAAAGCGGGCCTGAGCGGCGTCGTCGTTAATAGTTACTACTGTGGCGTAACGCGACTCTACCAGGGCCGGGTCGCGCTCAATCCATTCGCGTAGCAGTAGTAGGCGCCAAAGCGCGCCAGGTAAGGTGCCCGCAGGGCTGGTGGCCCACAGCTCGCCAATCGCATCCACGCCATGGGAGGCCACAACTTTGCGCAGCCCAGCAGCGGTTAGCGTGGTGTCAGTGTCCGCACCAAGGTAGCCACCAATGAGCAGCTGGGCGCTTTGGTGAGCCAGAGCGGAGGTGGCGGCAGTGTCTTCAGCGCCGGTGTAACGCTCAGCTTCGGCGGGTTCCATGAGGACGGGGCGGTGGAATTGGCGGGTCATACATGCCTCCTTTTAGACGTAGGCTAACAAGTCCGCTATGATGGGGGCTGTCAGTTCGCTGCGGGCCGTTCCAAAAGCCCGTTAGGCGTTGCTCGCATCCGCAAGATGCTAGCCGTGCAGCAGTGAGCAGGCCTGCCCCCTTAGCTCAGTTGGTTAGAGCTACGGACTTTTAATCCGCAGGTCGAGGGTTCGAGTCCCTCAGGGGGTACTTTTCAGACAGTGCACCCTCACCAAGGTTTGGTGAGGGTTTTGCTTTATTTCTACAGAACTCGTTATTTCCACAAACTCAGCAATTATAAAATGAAGTTCAGAAGGCTGATCATAGGCGTCATTGCTTTTTCTTGCTGACAGTAGGCGCATGCACAATAACTCCAACACCTACCCCGACTCCCACGCCCGAATCTGAAGCTGCACCCGCTCCCGCACCGGCACCAGAATCTGAATCTCAGTCGGAAGAAAACAGCGAGGAAGCCGAAGCGCCAGCCGAAAAGCCCAGTTCTGTTTACTACAGCAACTGCACTGAAGCTTGGAATGCTGGAGCTGCACCTATTTACAGTGGCGAGCCCGGTTACCGAATTGATTTAGACCGCGATAAGGACGGCATTGCTTGCGAAAAGCGCCCCTCGCGTCGTCACTAGCTGGTAACTAGCTAACTGGTCACTATTCGCCAGCAGCCTATGAAAGGCTAGAGATTTTAGAGGCTCATGAGGCATAATGGAGGCAGCCAGCCCCCGCGAGGGGACTGACTACCTCCGACCACTGTTGTTTTAGTTCTTGAGCAGTGGCGTGAGTGCTACAATCAAAGCCGCTAGGGCCTGGATGAGAGCAGCGACAGTTGCGATGTCAACGCTCTTCTTCCGGGCCTTTCGCTTGCCTTGACCAGTCTTGGACTTGCCAGACAATGAGCCCACCTCCTCTCAAACCCCCAATCGCTTCCCAGCCATAAGCCACTAGAAGATGTACCGGGAACGTTGGCCGCTTAAAAGAGGGCAAAATAAGCCTAGCAAGAGTCCGGCAAGTGGCGGTTCAAAATTAGAGCAGCGTTTTAAGCTCACAGCCCAGAAAAAAGGCTGGAGGCAGTAAATAAGCGTGAGGCATAATAGAGGCAGCCAATCCCCTATTTAAAGAGGACTGACTGCCTCAGCCACTGCTACTTAAGAGCGATGAGCAGTGACGCGAGGGCTCCAATCAAAGCCGCTAGGGCCTGGATGAGAGCAGTGACATTCGCGGTGTCAATGTTCTCCTTCCGGGCCTTTTGCTTACCTTGACTAGTCCTGGACTTGCCGGACATAAGCCCACCTCCCTTCTAACCCCAATCACTTGCCAGCCATAAGCCGCTAAAAGAGGTGAGCTGGTAGTGTTGGCCGCTTCAAAGAGGGGCAAGCTAAGCCTAGCTCAAGGTTGCGTTTGGTTCGAACAAATGTTGCGACCAAAATCAGCATGTTGCGACGGCGCAAATCTAGCAGCCGCTAGGGCTACCCACTGTTTGGCGGTACTTACTCTTTAGAGATAGCAACCTGCAACCATCCAGGGCAAGCTGTCAACATCATCGACATGAGCACCTGGAACAGCAGCAAGACCGCTAGCAACAAATAGACTCATTATTAAAACAAATCCAACCAGTGCGCTACGTACTGCAACTATATGCAGTATCTGCCGCTTTCGTTCGTGTTTACCCACAGGAAGTTGGGCAGCTGACTGCTTAGGTATAACAAAGTTTTTATCAAAATTAGCTACCATCTAATTCCCGATCAACCACTTTCGAAATTCTTATCTTTTGTAGTTACTACGAAATTAAGCCCCCTAAACCATACCAATATTTCAGTACAGCTTTTATTGCTTTAGACAAAGCATACCTTCATGATTGTAGATATAATTGGAGCTTTAATCTGTCGGTTCCGAGGAGTGCTTAGGTCAGGGCGTTCAAATATAGTACTAAATGTATCTAGATCTTTCAGATGAACGATATATGAATCCTCATCATCGAAAAACCTCAGTCCTTACCTAGTCACGATGCGCAGACCCCCGCACACCACCCCCACACCTTCGAGCGCGAAAAGCAACAAAATCAGCAACTATAAGAAATAAAAATCCAAAAGGTACCAACATAAAAAAAGATATTAAAAACATCAAGAGTGCCCAACCTACACCGCTGCTATATTCTTCAGAAACAAGGAGAGTAACAATGAACACTATAAGTGGACTAACTATTAGAAACAGTCCAATTCTGACAAATACAGTTGAAAACGCTGTTAAGATTTCGCATTTCTGACGGCCTAATTCCCGCGAGCCCTTACCTATCTGAGCAACCTTTTCGGACCTAGCCAGTTTTTCATTAAACGCTTTTTCCGACTGGTCATCAGGATTTGATACATCGTCAATCAGAGACAGCGTATAGAATTCGACATTAGTTTGATCATTATTCATTTTCTAACTTGCTTTGCCGTGAACAAGATGAACTATCACCCATTGTAGATACAACCCATACGCGAATAAAATCCTTGCCAACACTAATATCGAACCCAATCTACTTACACAGATTCTTGCCAAAATCAAACATAATTAGTGCAACAGCAGATAGCACAAGCCCTATTGGAAAAAAAGTTATAATCATAAAAAAAGCCCCCAAGCTAAGCCATCTTCATTATTACCATGATACCCTGACAGAAGAGCAGCATAAATAAATGGGCTTAAGAGCATGATCACACCTGCAATACCAAGGTAGCGCGCTGCCGTAAAGTAATTCTTTCGCTCACGCTTACCCTTAGCAGAAAGCACCTTTTTCGGCGGCGGCACAAAAGGCATTGGCTGCAACGAAACCTGCGACACTTGCCCACTTATCCGCTGCGACCTAGCTAGCTTTTCATTAAACGCTTTTTCTGACTGACTCTCACACATTTATTAGACCCTTTTAATACCAGCGCTCGAAACTAGATCACCCTTTAACTCTGGCAGCAAAATACATCATAGCTACCGAAATAGCAGATACAACAGCCCCCATCATAGTAATATATGCGATCACTAAAAGAATCGTCCAACCAAAACCATCTCCATGATCTCCCGGCACGCCCGCAATAATACCGAATACAATGAATATACTGAAGGTCAGAGATACTGCCGGAATACCAAAACAAAGCGCAAACATATAGAAAATCAGCCGCTTACGCTTACCCTTAGCAGAAAGCACCTTTTTCGGCGGCGGTACAAAAGGCATTGGCTGCAACGAAACCTGCGGCACTTGTCCGCTTACCCACCGCGATCTAGTCAACTTTTCATTAAACGCTTTTTCTGACTGACTCTCACACATTTATTAGACCTCTTTAATGCCAGTGCATACTCGAAACTAGATCACTCTTTAACTTTGGCAGCCAGACCCAACATAGCTGCCGAAATAACGTATACAACAAGCCCTATCGGAGTAATATATACGATCGAGAAAAAAGCCCTCGAATCCCAGCCATCACCATTAATACCATGATCTCCCGGCACACCCGCAATAATGTAACCCAAAATAAATATACTGAAGATCAGAGACACTGCCGGAATAGCAAAACAAAGCGCCAACATATAGAAAATCAGCCGCTTACGCTTACCCTTAGCAGAAAGCACCTTTTTTGGCGGCGGCACAAAAGGCACTGGTTGCTGCATAGCTGGAGGCACTTGCCCGCTTATCCGCTGCGACCTAGCCAGCATTTCCTTTAAGGCCTCCCCGGGCTGCTTCTCAGGTATTTCCTGTTCCATCAGCTACCACTCCGTCCGCTCAAGGCACTCGCAAGTGATTTGATTACGTTTGATTGCAACTGCCGCCAGGGCGCCCTGCTTTGGGGGCCCTGGCGGCTAGTCTATCGCGCAAAGCTCATTCCACTTGGCGCATTAGCGCCGAGAGTAGCTCAGTGTGGGCCTGTGGCCAGCCCACCAGCACGCTACCGGGGTAGCGCACATCCAAAGGCGTGCCGTCCAGGCGAGTAAATGTCACGCCGCTTTCTACACAGATCAGGTATGCCGCAGCGATGTCCCAGGGAGATACCCACATGTGCACAAAGGCGCCAGCCCTGCCGGCGGCCACCTCCACACATTCAAGCGCCGCCGAACCGTAGCGGCGGTGTCCGCGTGATTCCACCAGGCAGCGCGTCAATCGAGGCAAAGCCACGATTTCCTTAATGTCGGTGATGATCACAACCTCACGCCGCCCACGCGTCTCATTGACCCGCGCCAGTGGCTGCCCATCACAGTAAGCCCCCTGCCCAGCGATAGCCGTATAGGTGAGCCCAGCGAGGACGTCGACCACTACCCCTAGCACCGGGCGCCCATCCTCACACAGGGCCAAAGAAATGGCGTAGTCGCGGTGAGTGGTTACGTAGTTCATGGTGCCATCAATGGGGTCAAGTACCCACACCCGCCCCGCAAATGAGCTGACAGAGTGGCCTTCCTCCCCCAGCAGCGGGTAGCCCGTGGCCGCCATCAGCATCTCACTGATGTAGGCCTCAATGTGCTTATCCACCGCCGTAACCAGGTCATTGCGGTTAGATTTGGTTTCAACATCCAGCTCAAAACCGGGATCTAGGACAGTCTGGCGCACCCCAGCCAGCAAGTCGCAGACTATCTCCAGCAAATCCTCTAAATCCAGATCCTTAGCTTCACTCGCTTTATCAGCCGCCATTTTTAACCTTCCTTTTCGTCTTGGGTGTCTTTGCCGTCTTTGCCGTCAGCGCCAGCAAAAGCCCGGTCGGCGCGGATCATGCGCTCCTCAAACAGCGCCACCAGCAGCAAGCAGGCCAAACCAACCACCGCCGAGGCAATCAGCACCATAAAGGTAGAACCCCAACCGTGCAGGTTGTAGCCCAAAATGTTAAGCCCATCCTCCTCAGGGTCAGCGATATAGCCCAACATCACCTTGGCCATGGAGTCACCAAAGATGTAACCAAAAGCGCGCGGCACCGCGTTAACCACCACCGTGGCAGTCTTAGGTGCAAAGCCAATCACGCAAATACCAATCAGAGTTACCGGCCCAAAGATCAAGAAACCGATAAAGAACAAAGACACGTAGACCGCCGTCGGCGTAGTGGCCTGGGAGTAGGTGAAAATTGGGATAATCACCAGGCCCAAACCAATTGCCGCCGTAAGCGCGCGCCTACCACCCAAGCGGTCAGAGAAGTAACCCCACAGCAGCGAGCCAGCCAAACCGCCCAGCTCCAGGCCAACCGTGGAGTTAACCGCCCACTGCTTGCTAAAGTGCAGCGCCTCAGAGGTGTAAAGCACGTTCCAGTTATCAATGCCGATACGCACCGCGTAGGCCGCCACGTTCGCAATGCATAGGAACCAAATCGCCGGGTTTTTAATCACGTAGTTCCACACGATCGCACCCTTAGACATGGAAGTGGTGACAGTGTCTACCTTAGATTCGGGCTCACCAAAAATAGCCTCAGGCTTGTCCCAACCAAGCTCGCCGGGCTCATCTTTACCAAACCACATGCCCCATAAACCAATGGGGATACAGATCAGTGCGGGCACAATAAACATGCCGGCCACACCGCCACCAAAGAAGGTGTTGGCACCCCACAGGGCCAGCGCACCGGCGATCATGGCACCAATGTTGTGCGAGGCGTTCCACCAGCCGATAAAGCGCCCACGGTATTTACGTGGAGTCCACCGGTTCATGGTGGAGTTACAGCAAGGCCCACCCGGCGCCTGCGCTAAACCGTTTAGGCTCCACAGCAGCACCATGATGCCCATCGGGTGGTTCACGCTCAGCAGCACCCCACCTACCAGTACGCTCACCACGCCGGCACTGACCAGCAGGAAGCCCAGGATGCGTTTAGTGTTTCGCCCATCGCATAGGAAGCCCAGGATCAGGCCGCCAAAGCCGTAGGTGAGCGAGAATGCGAAACCGATCGTGCCCAACTCGGCAGTGCTCAGCCCGGCTTGTTCTTTCAGCAGCGGCTGGGCGGCCTTGAAGTTAGTGCGCAGCAGGTAGAAACCGCCGTAAACCACAATGAGCACGGCGTAAGTCTTTAAAAATTCCCCTAGCCAAGCTTTCTTTTGCTGCTCCAAAGTTAGTTTGGTAGTTCCGGTGCGCAGCTCAAAAAATCGCGTCAGTGCGCCCATACGTAAACCTCCTTGCTTACAAGTTGCCACAGGCCACGGCACCTGCAGCGGAAGTTTCTCCACTATAGCGCAGCAAGGTTAACTTAGGTCACATTTGTTCTACTTATTTAGTGCCGACGCCGCCGCCTGCACATCCGTTAAGTTGCTCTTGCCCTATGGCCGGCCCCGATGGCGACGACGCCGCTCTCCCCCGCCGCGTTCTAGCGGGCAGGGCTGTGCTTGGCTGGCGAGAGCGCATCAGGGCGTCGGCTGCGCCCGTTGCTCGCTTCAGGCGGCAAGGGCAGGCCAGCTCAGGCCTGCGGGCGCAGCTGCACCATTAATGATTCCAGGGCTAGCAGCGGCGAAACATAGGTTTTTAGGCGGGTGCGGCACTGCTCTACAGCGGCCACCCTAGCCAGTGTCTGCTCAGCCGTAGAGCCGGCTGCCACCTGGCCAATTTCTTGCTCTAAGTCAAGGTTTACACTGTCTAACTGACTGCCTAGTTGGCGTGAAAGCACGTCGCGATAGAAAGACAGCAGATCCACCATGGCCCGGTCTAACACGTCAGTTACAGCGCGTTTAGCACGACGTTTCTGGTTGTCTTCCAGGGCTTTGATCTGGCCGCGCATGGCTGGGGGAATACGACTCTCCCCCTCTAAACCAAGCGTGCGGATCAGGGCCGCTTTTTCTTGGGCGTCGCGGGCTGTGGAGGCAGCTTCAGCTTCTTTTTCGGCCTGTTCTAGCAGGTCAGCTGCCGCGAAAACGGCGTCACCCACACTGCGCAGCGAGATCGGGGCGGACATAAGCGCGCGCCGCCGCTCCCAGGCCCCCTCATCTTTGGCCAGGTGCCGGGCCAAACCGATATGGGACTGGCTGGCCCGGGCGGCCCGCAAAGCCAGCTGGGGTTCGGCGCCGTCGCGCTTAACTAAAAGATCAGCCACTGCCTGAGCACTGGGCACACACAGCCGCACCAGGCGACAGCGCGAGCGAATGGTGGGTAAAACGTCCTCGCTGGAGGGCGTGCACAGCAGCCACACCGTATATGGCGGCGGCTCCTCAATGCTTTTAAGCAGCACGTTTGTGGTGCGCTCATCCATACGGTCGGCGTCTTCCACCAGGATTACCCGCCAGCGCCCCTGCCAGGGCATCCGCCCGGCCTGCTCAATCAGGCTTTTAACCTCATCGATGGTGATAATCATGCGGTCGGTGGCTAGACGCACCACATCTGGGTGAGTGCCGGCCAGGGTTTGGCGGCAGCCCTCACACTGGCCGCAGCCAGGCTCAGCGCCAGTACATTCAAGGGCGGCAGCAAAGGCCAGTGCGGCAGTGGATCTACCAGATCCCGGCGGGCCGGTAACCAGCCAGGCGTGAGACATGGCGGCTGTGGGCACTTGCGGGCGTGCCCCCGTGGCGGCCGCCTGGAATGTGGCCACCACCTGTGCTTGCCCGACCAGCTCGTCCCATACGCTCATGCGTCAATAATTCCGCGTTCTTTCAGCAGTTCGCTAACCAACGCGCGCACCTGGGCAGCTATCTGCTCAATTTCAACGCTGGCATCAATGATTTTTATGCGCTCTGGTTCCTGCCCAGCTAGGCGGTGGAACTGTTCGCGCAGGCGATACTGAAATTGCAGGCCTTCGGCTTCAATCGCATCACTCTGGCCACTGCGGGTGTGTACGCGCTTGGCGGCAAGCTGGGGATCCGCGTCTAGCAGCAAAGTTAGGTCTGGCAGTAGGTTGTCGGTGGCCCACAGGGATAGGTCACGCACTTCCTCAGCCCCCAGGCACCTGGCGGCGCCTTGATAGGCCACAGACGAGTCGATGTAGCGGTCGGTTACAACCACTTGACCAGCCGCTAAGGCCGGGTTGATCAGCTCATTTACGTGCTGAGCCCGGTCGGCTGCGAACAGTAGTGCCTCGGCTTTGGCGGTTATTTGCGTCCGCTGTGTATTTTCCGACGCCGTCCCCAGCAGCAGGGAGCGCAGCTGGGCCCCCAGGGCGGTGGCGCCAGGCTCGCGGGTGCGGCGCACGCTTACCCCCTGGTCTTCAAGCCAGTTGGTAAGCAGCTCTACCTGGGTGGTTTTGCCAACCCCGTCGCCGCCTTCAAAGCTGATGAAAACTCCGCGACCCATTTAGGCCTCGCTAGCCTCAGCGGCCTTAGCGGCGCTGGTCTTGGAGCCAGCAGTCTTCTTAGCAGTAGTCGACTTTGTGGCAGTCTTCTTCTCGGCGGCCTTGGTGGCGGTCTTGGTAGTTGCCTTCTTGGTAGTGGCCTTTTTAGCTGCGGTCTTAGTTGCCGCCTTTTTGGTGGTGGTCTTCTTGGCGGCAGTCTTCTTAGCCGGTCCCTTGGCGCGCTTTTCAGCCAAACGCTCATAGGCCAGCTCAGGGGTAACGGTGGCTGGGTCGTCGTCGCGGCGCAGGGTCACATTGGTTTTACCGTCAGTGAAGTAGGGGCCAAAACGCCCGTCCTTAATGACCACCGGTAGCCCAGAGTTAGGGTCAGTGCCCAGTTCACGCAGCGGGCCCTTGGGAGCAGCCGCGCCACGCCTACGCTTGGGCTGGCTAAACAGCTCCAGCGCCTGCTCTAGGGTCACCGTGAACAGCTCAGCCTCGGTTTCTAGCGAACGCGAGTCCTTGCCCTTGGTTAGGTAGGGACCGTAGCGACCGTTTTGGGCAGTGATTTCTACGCCTTCAGCGTCCGTGCCCACCACGCGCGGCAAGCTCAGTAGCTTAAGGGCGTCGTCGAGAGTGACGCTGGACAGGTCCATGTCCTTAAACAGGCTGGCAGTGCGGGGCTTAGGCTTAGCGGCCTTACGGGTACGCTTTTTACCCTCAGTTTCTGCCTCCGGTTCCGGCTCTGGCAAAACCTCGGAAACATAAGGCCCAAAACGCCCGCTCTTAGCCACAATCATGTGCCCAGTTTCTGGGTCAACACCCAGCTCACGGCCATCTTCAGCGGCTACCGCAAACAGCTCGTGGGCCTTAGCCACGCTGAGCTCGTCAGGGGCCAGGTCTGCGGGCACATTAGCCCGCTTACCTTCAGCGTCCTCCAGGTAGGGGCCGTAGCGGCCCACACGCAGGGTGATACCGTCACCGATTTCCATGGAGTTAACCGCGCGAGCATCAATTTCGCCCAGGTTATCCACCAAAGTTTTCAAGCCCGCACCGTGAATATTGGCTTGCGGATCAGCGGCTATATCGCCGTTATAGAAGCGACGTAGCCAAGCCACGCGTTCTTCTTCACCCAACGCAATACGGTCCAGGTCAGCCTCCATGGAGGCGGTGAAGTCATAATCCACCATCTGCGCGAAGTTTTCTTCCAGCAGACGGGTGACGGCGAAAGCCAGCCACGTGGGCACCAGCGCCTGGCCCCGGTGATCCACATAGCCACGATCGCTAATTACGCTCATGATCGAGGCATAGGTGGAGGGGCGGCCAATTTCGCGCTCTTCCAGGGCCTTAACCAGTGAAGCTTCGGTGTAGCGCGGCGGCGGGGTGGTTTCGTGCCCAGAGGCCTGCACCTGGCGGGTTTCCAGCTCCTGGCCAGTGCTTACCTCCGGCAGACGCACATCTTTAGCGTCACCCTCGTAGCGGTCAGCGTCGCGGCCTTCCTCATAGGCGGCCAGGAATCCCTTAAAGGTAATTACTGTTCCCGACGCCGTCAGTTCAGCCTGCTTAAAGCTCGCGCCCCCGTTTAGAGGGGCCTGCACATGGATCACAGCGGTGGAGCCGGTGGCGTTAGCCATCTGTGAGGCCACTGTGCGCTTCCAAATCAGCTCATACAGCTTGAACTGCACCGGCTGCAGGGAGTCTTTAACTTCACTGGGGGTACGGAAGTGGTCACCGGCAGGGCGGATAGCTTCGTGCGCTTCCTGGGCCCCCTTGTTTTTGGTGGCGTAAACACGCGGTTTTTCGGCCACATACTGGCTACCGTAAAGCTCACCGATCTGGGTGCGGGCGGCAGATACAGCCTGGCTAGAAAGCGCGGTGGAGTCGGTACGCATATAGGTGATGTAACCGGACTCGTACAGGCCCTGGGCTACACGCATAGTGTCGCGCGAGTTCAGGCGCAGTTTACGCGAGGCCTCCTGCTGCAAGGTGGAGGTGGTGAATGGCGGGGCCGGACGGCGCGTGTAGGGGCGGGTTTCCACCTTGCCCACCTGGGCTTGGGCCTGCTCAATAGCCTGCGCTACGGCCTGCGCGTCAGTCTCATGCAGGTGCACCACCTTGGCGGCCTGGGCCTGGGAGGTTAGTGCGGCGTCGTCGGCAAAATCGCGGCCAGTAGCCACCCGGCGCCCATCCAGGGAGACCAGGCGGGTAGCAAACTCACTGTCGTCGGCGGCAAAAGTAGCCTCCACACCCCAGTAACTGGCAGGAATGAAAGCCATGCGCTCACGTTCACGCTCCACCACCAGGCGCGTGGCCACAGACTGCACACGGCCAGCCGAAAGCCCCTGACGGATCTTGCGCCACAGCACCGGGGAAATTTCGTAACCCACCAGGCGGTCCAGGATACGGCGGGTTTCCTGGGCATCTACCCGGTGAATATCGATTTCGCGGGTGTTATCCAGGGCGCGAGTGATGGCTTCACGGGTAATCTCCGTGAAAGTCATGCGGCGCACGGGAACCTTAGGCTTAAGCACCTCTTTTAGGTGCCAAGCAATAGCTTCACCCTCGCGGTCATCATCAGTGGCCAGGTAAAGCTCGTCGGCTTCCTTCAGGTGGCGCTTAAGCTCAGCCACCACTTTCTTCTTATCCGGGTTAACCACATAGTAGGGGGTGAAGTTACCCTCCACATCCACGGCAAACTTCCCGAAGGGGCCCTTCTTCATATTGGCCGGCAGTTCGGAAGGCTGAGGCAAGTCACGGATATGACCAATGGAGGCCTGGACGTCGTAGTCCGCGCCTAAATAGTTTGAAATTGACTTAATTTTGTTCGGGGACTCGACAATCACGAGCTTGCGTGACACGACTTTCCTCCTACATCCCGGTTCTCTTGCCGCCGCTGAACTAGGCTAGCGAGGCAAGGGCGCGCAGGCTCGCGCCGACACACCTATATATCAGCGTAGCCTAGATTTTATGTAATTTACTTTAAGCCCAGTTTAACCAGGCGCGACATGCCCAGGGCACTGACTGCCCCAAAACCGCTCACTCCTACCAGGTAGGCCGTGAACTGCAGGGAGCCAAACAGGTAGAAATTACGGTAACCAGCAGAGGCTAACATCACCACTAGCGCCAAACTCAGGTAGCCACCCAGCGAAAGCAGGTAGCGTGCAAGTTTTGAGCCGGGCAGGCCGCGATACTCGTCTGTTCCCCAAGCCCCAGCCGCGAGCGCCACAAAACCCCAGGTGAAGGCCACTGCGGCGGCGGCAATGATGTCTGAGGGGCGGTGCCATTGGCATACCAGGGTGGACCAGCCCATGAAGAAGGTGAAGCCGGCCCCTACCCAGGCGGCAATCACACGCCAGGCGGGCGGCACTACTAGCAGTAGGGCTACGGCAATGGAGGCGGCCACGCCGGTGTGTCCTGAGGGTAGGGTGTTGGCGGCGTCGACGCGTTGACTGTAACCCCAGTCTGGGCGGGTGAAGACGAAGTGTTTAAGTGCCTGGATGGTTACGTTGGTGCCTACTACGACGGCGGTGGCCCACAGAGCGGCGCGAGGGCGGCGCCTGAGCAGGGCAATGGCTAGGGTGGCGATTATGGCCACCACGATTAGCGGCACAGATACGGCGTTTAGTAGCGCGCGGGCCTGGTCATCAATCCTGGCCGCACCCCAGTAGGAGCCTTTGAAGGCGGCGTCGTCGATAAACTGCCCTTCATGCGTGTTTACCAGCAACGCCCACGACCCCCACACCAGCAGGGTGAAAAGTAGGGCGTAGACGCAGGCTATGCGGCGGGCAAGTTTTGACATAACCTCAGACCTTACAGGTAACGAAACGATAAACAACTAATTGTGACCCCAAAGACGCTGTTAGCTAAGTCCGTTTGTGGCAAATTTGCACACAGACTTAAGCCGCGCCTGGCGGGGATGATTTTTGCGCTGCGCTGCTTTTAGACGATAGTAACCATCCCTGCGTGAGCAAAAGTCCTGGTGGCGGCCACCATGTCGGCTAGGACTGCAGCTGGGTCTTCACTGGTTAGTGAGGCTACGGCGGCCGCGATTTGAGCGACAGTGAGCAGTCCCTCATCTGAGGCGCTCAGTAGGGCCACCTCGGGCATCCCTACCGCAATTACGCGTCCGAACCCTTCGGCTTGGCGGATCACTGGCGCGGTGGGCACGGGCGTGGGGGTGAGGGCTTCTTCTTTGCTTAGGCCTGACGCCGTGTGTAGCTTAAGTGCGGCTACTTGCGCGTCATCTAGGCCGCGTAGGGCTTCGTGGGCGGCAATTACTTGGGCTACGTGTTCGCCTAGTGCTCCTTGGCCGCTGGTGGGGACTTCTTCCAGGACCCGCCAGGGCTCGACGACGGCGCCGGGGGCTGCGGCGTCGCTGGCAGATTCTTCTGGGGCGGTTTGTCCTTCTAGAGCGGTGCCGCCGGGGCCGCTGGTAACTGCGTCGCTGGGGGCATGGAACACCAGGTAGCCCATGCCCACGCCGCTTACTTGGCGTGAGTCGAAGTCTTCTTGCCAGGCAGCCAGGGCATTTTCGAAGGCGACGCCACTGCGTTCAGGGGTGAGTCCGCCGTCGCGCAGCCACATGGCGGCATACTCCACCGGGTCTTGCACTTCGCGCTGAATAATCCAGGCATCTAGGCTCTTGCCGATCCACTGGTTTACGCTGGTGCGCCAGCTGGTGCCTTCACGATGTTCCCAGTTGCCGAGCATGACGGCCACACCGTCGGGGTTTAGGTGATCCTCCAGGCCACGCACCAGGGCGGGCAGGATGGGCCCACCGGCGTCGCGGTACTCCATTAGCGGCAATCCGGCCTGACGCACGCTGGGTGGGGTGATCACAAAGGGCGGGTTGGAGACGATCAGATCAAAGCGTTGGCCGGCCACAGGTTCTAGCAGGTTGCCTTGGCGTAGCTGCACGCGGGCACTATCCACCCCGGCCAGGGCCACGTTGAAGGCGGTAAACTCCAGGGCGCGCGTGGAAATGTCGGTGGCCACTACCTGGCGCACGTGGCGCAGCAGGTAGAGGGTTTGGATGCCGCAGCCTACCCCCAGGTCCAGGGCGGTTTCTACCGGTTTGCGTGGGGTTAGGGCGGCCAGGGTCAGCCCGGCGCGGCCAATTCCCAGCACATGATCGGGGGCAAGGGCTTGGCCGGTGACGAGTTCACCCAGGTCACTGGCTACCCACCAGCGCACGGATCCGTGGGCGTCTTCAGCTTCGTGGGGGCGCAGGTCGACGACGGGGGCATAGCGTTGCTCTCCGCTGGCGCTTTGCGTGGGCACCACCAGGCCAATAGCGAGGGCTCCGGCCACGCCAGTGCGCGGCAGGGCGGTTTCTAGGGCGGCGGCGCCAACTGGCTCGCCCAGCATGAACAGGGCGGTTAGTACTGCTACCTTGTAGCCCGCGACGTCGCCGTCTTGGGGCGCGTTGGCAGCTGAGCTGGTGCTATCTACGCCAGTGGCCAGGCTGGGCCTGTCTGAGCTGGTGCTAGCGGCACTGGCCCTGGTAGCCCCAGCCCCGGCAGCCAGGGCGCGGCGCACCACCCGCAAAGCTGGGGCCCGCAGCTCACGTTGCAAAGCAGCGGCAGCTACAGGTCCTAGTAAAGCCTCCACGCTTTCCACTCCCCAACCTGATTGGGCCAGGTCAGCGCGCAGTAGCGAAGCTTGCTTAGCGGTTAAGCGGGGGGCTTTAGGCATTGGGGCTCCTTAGAATTCCAGATCCACCCAGGTAACTAGATGATCAGAGATAGCTAGTTTAAACGTACCCGAATCAACCGCCTGCGCGCTCGGCCCGCCGGCTGGTGCGCCCGACGCTGGTGTGCCTTGGCTTGGCGCAGCTGACACGCCTTGAGCTGATGCACCTGCCACTGCGACAGCTGGTGCGCCTGGCGCTACGGCGACTGGCTGGCCTTGAACTGCGGCAGCTGGTTGGCCGGCCGCGCCCAGAGGCGGCAGGGCGTCGGTGAGGAAATGATCAATGCGTCGGCTTGGGGCAGCCGAGGGGAAAGTAACCCCCTGCCCAAGCTGACGGCCTACCCCAATACGGGCCAGGGCGACGTCGTCCATGTTCATATCCCCACCCAAAATATGGGCCCCAGGCAAACCAGCCAGCTTCCACCAGGCGTGGGCCAGCTGGCGCCGGGCGGTGGTGGGGTGGGTGGCCAGGTGCACGCTAGCCACGTTAAGCGGCACCTGCCCGACGCCGTCGACCAAAGTAGCCGCCAGCATCAGACGCGTTGAAGCGGTAAACAGCGCATAAGGCAGCTTGCCACCCTCGCGGCGCACAATCGTGGGCACGCCCCGCCCCAACCGCTCCACACGCCAAGTTTGCACCGGTAGGCGCGACAAAATGGCGTTACCAAAACCACGCAGAGGGGCCAGTGGCTCCAACACTCGCAGCGGGTCGTCACCAAAGGTGCGCACCTGGCTGCGGCGTGGGCGGTGACGTAGGCGGTCTACTCCCCCAGCGTAGGTGGCGGCAAAACGCCAATGCGGGTAACCTGCCTGCTCAGCCAGCAGGCCCGCCAAATCCACTCGGCCTGAGCGGTTTTGGTGCAAATCCACTTCCTGCAGCAAAACCACGTCAGCGTTCAGCTCACGCAGCTGCTGGGCCACCTGGCTGTAAAGCTGGTGGGCAACTTCGGGGCTGTAGGGCTGGCCAGAGGCCACCTCAGCTAGCGTGGCAGTGTCATTGGCCCGCCCGTACTGGAGGTTTGCACTGGCCAGGCGTAGTTTTGTGATCACTCTTTAGGCTCGTTAGTTGCGAAACTTAGCGCCACCGAGTTCATGCAGTAACGCTGACCGGTGGGGGTGGCGGGGGCGTCGTCGAAAACGTGGCCCAGGTGGGAGCCGCAGTTAGCGCAGCGCACCTCGGTACGCTCATAACCCAGCTTGTAATCTGAGTGCAGCGTCACCGCATCGGTTTCCTTGGGGTCATAGAAGGACGGCCAGCCACAGCCCGACTCGAACTTGGTGGTGGATTTAAACAGCTGCGCCCCGCAGGCCCGGCAAGAGTAGATGCCTTCACGGTTTTCGCTCAGCAGCTCGCCGGTGAAAGGCATTTCGGTGCCAGCCTGACGCAGCACCTCATACTCAGCCGGGTTTAGGCGCTCACGCCACTGGGCGTCAGTGAGCTGCGCAAACTCTTGATTCTCACTCATGACTCATCCTTGATTTTATCCGACACGGCAGGTAGTACAGCGGTTTTATCCACTTCATTTATTCCCGCCTCGGCGTCAGGGGCCTGGGTGGAGATGGCGTCAGGGGCCTGGGTGACCTTAGCGGAAGCCCCAGCTGAGCCAGCAGCGACGGCGTCGGGGGTCGCACCAGAGCGTCCTACCTCAGCCGCACCAGAGCGAAGGGCCTCTACCTTGGCCTTAGCGCTACGGCTAGCCGCGCTGAGCACACCGCGTGCCTGCTCCGGGCGCAGCTGCCGCTTTGCCTCCTCAATCGCAGAAATCTGGGCTACCTGCGTGGGGTCAGAGAGCACCATGGTGGCCGGCTCAGGTGCGTTAGTTGCTTCCGACCCGGTTTGCACGCCCGGCAACAGTCCACGGCGCAAAATCCGACGCCGCCGCATCTTCTTGGAGCGCACTGCGGCCGCCTGCACCCGAGCTTCCTCAATGGGATCGCCCTGCTCAGCTTTAGTTACTGCCGGCTGGGACTTGGTGTCACTCGATAGCTGCGCCAATTCCTGGGCTAGCTTAGCCACCTTTTCAGGGGTGGGATCTTGCATGACGGTAACGTTTTCCACCTCCACACGACGGCGCGGCAGGGCATAGGGGGCTTCTTTTTGCAGCCAAGTCACCATTTCTTCACGCACATGGCATTGCAGTTTGAAGGCATCAACACTGTTTGCTGCCGAAACAGTTAGGCGCACCCGGATCACAGAGTTTTGGGCATCAATTACTGATAGTGCTGCTTCACGCCCATCCCAGGTGGATGAGGAGGCCACAAACTTAGCTAGCTGCGCCCGCATAGCGGCGATAGGTGCACGCCAATCCAGGTCAAAATTGATTTGTGCAGTCTGCCGTTCATCGCGACGCGACCAGTTAGTAAAAGGGTTCTCTGTGAAGTATTTGCTGGGCAGCAAGATACGGCGCCCGTCAGCGGCCAAAACCACCACATAGGTGAACGTGATTTCTTCGATTCTGCCAGAGTCAGTGGCATTAATAACCACCTGGTCATCCACACGGATAGCGTCAGTGATGGCCAGCTGCACACCTGCAAACAGGTTTCCCAGCACTGATTGTGCAGCCAAACCGGCTACCACCGAAACCAGACCGGCACTAGCAAGCAGCGACCCCATAGCCAGGCGTGCTTGTGGGAAAGTCATGACGATGGTGATTGCACCAATAATGATGACGATAACTTCAGCTACTCGCCGCAGAATCTGGGCCTGGGTGGTGATCTTATTGGCCCGGCGCACATTGGTGGGATCATTGCGCGATTCGGCATGGGCCACCACGGTAGCCGAAATGGCTTTAACCCAGCTTACGCACACCCAGGTCAGGGCCGCTTTAAACAGGATTACCAGCAACAAAATAGCGTAGCGATACCAGGCCGGGGAGGAAGTGCCCTCCATGGCCAGTTGGGCGCCGATTAGCGCGCCAACAATGGCAAACAGTGCGTAGAAAGAGTTACGCCCCTTGTCCCCCACGTGGTGCCACAGCAGGGAGCGGCGTCCGGCCACATGCACTGCAATAACTACAGCTAAAGCCAGCACCAGGCCGATTGATAGGCCTAGCACCGTGCGCCACAGCAGGCTGAAAGTGTCTAAGGTGACCGCTGCGGCAGATTCTGTGGGCGATGGCGTGGGGATAGGAGTCGCCACCGCGAGTATGTGCCCCTGATTTAACATGGCAGCCACACTAGTAGCGCAGGCTGTGCGCAAGCTGTGGTTTTACCCGCGCGTCCGTATAGGTAAGGCAGTCCACAAAGCTTGAGGTTGCAACATAAAACTCACTGTTCACAGCTACCCCAGAAGTCCCAAAGTGGGCGCCTTAAGTCCCAGCTCTCAACAGCGACGACGACGCGCCCCTCTCACTGGCGGCTGCAAGTCCCAGCGCAACACTCCAAGCCTTCCGACGCAGCGCCGTCGGCAAAGCTCCCAGAAACCCCGCAGAAACCAAAAAACCCCGCATCGCTTACGCAATACGAGGATTTAAGTGGTGGCTCCGACCGGCGTCGATCCGGTGACCTTTCGATTTTCAGTCGAACGCTCTACCAACTGAGCTACAGAGCCAATCTGAAAACTTTGGCCTGACCATTACTGATCAGGCCAACTTTTTCGCGACCTCGACGGGACTTGAACCCGCGACCTTCGCCGTGACAGGGCGACGCGCTAACCAACTGCGCCACGAGGCCTTGACTTTCGTCAGATTCATATGAAGTTATCGTACGAATCCGTACTCCCAACGGGATTCGAACCCGTGTTGCCGCCGTGAAAGGGCGGAGTCCTAGGCCGCTAGACGATGGGAGCCTTTTGGCTTTGGCGTCTTGCGCCTCGAACCGAGAAGAACTCTATACAGGAACCAAACCCAAGCACAACTCGAAAAAGCGTGACACTGACCACATGGCTAGTTTTGCGCAGAATTCCAATTGAAATTAACTATTTGCGCACAATCGTTTTAAAGGGAATGGGCTTAAGCGCTCTTTCGTGGCAACCTTAGAGCAGCCGCACCCCTCGGCGTCGGCCCGCCTACCTGTAGCTATCCGCCGCCACAATTTGCTGGAAGGATCACTGCCGTGACCGAAACCCCTCAAGGCTCCAACCGCACACAGCCTTCGCTAGGCGCCCTAATGTCGCGCGTGAGCGAAAATATTTCTACCCTGATCCGCACCGAAATCGCACTCAATAAGGCCAAGGCGGCCGAGACAGGTAAACGTTTTGGTTTAGGGGCCGGCCTGCTGGGCGCAGCCGGGGTGTTCGCCCTATTTGGGCTGGGCTACCTACTGACCACCCTGTCGCAGGTAATCGCACTTTGGCTACCACAATGGGCGGGCTCACTGATTGTGGCCGTGCTGGTGCTGATTGTGGCCGGGGTGCTGGCTCTGGTGGGCAAGAAGGAAATCGACAAGGGCCGCCTGGTGGTGCCCGCCCCGCAGGTTGGTTTGCGTCAGGACGTGCAGGCCGTGACTAACTCGCTGCGTGAGGGTCTAGCTACCGACGACGCCGCCAAGTCTGCTGCGGCCGCGACAGCCGGTAGCGCCGCCACCTCAGGTCCGGTATCCACTCCCCCAGTCTCTAACAGCCCCGCAGCCAACGGCCCGACTGGCTCTGCTCCCGCCGGCCCGGCTTTCGGACAGAACTGAGCGAAAGGAAGTTTCATGTCTATCTCAGCCCTAGAAGCTCAGCTAGAGGCCCAGCGCGCAGCCGCCGCCCAGGCCGTTAACGAGTTGGCCCGCCAGATCGCCCCGGCCACACTCAAAGCCCAGGCCGCCCAGATCGGTGAGGACAGCGTGGCGCGAGCCAAGGCGCTCGTCAGCGACTCCGCCCCGGTAAAGGAGCGCTTTACCACGCTGGTAGAGGAGGCTAAGGGTAAAGACCCGGCCGCCGTCGTCGTACTTGCCGGAGCAGGACTGGTTGCCGCCACGACGGCGCTGATCAGCCTGCGGTTGGCGCTACGTCCGCTGTTTAAGTGAGGAAAGGATAAATAATGCCCAGTGCACAGGAGCTCGAAGAGCAGCTTAAGGCCCAGCGTGAGGCCCTGGCCCAGAGCGTAGATGACCTGGCTGAGCGGGTTAACCCCAAGGCCCAGGCCAAGGAGAAGGCTGAGCAGGTGCGCGCCAAGGCCGCTGAGGCTGGCTCTAGCATTTCTGAGTCACTGCACCAGTTTAGTTTTATCGCCAAGGAAATGAGCGAGGGTGTGCGCGCCCAGGCTAAGTACTACTGGGATCGCGCCGGTGAAGGTGACTCTTCTGCCCGCGTCGTGGTGGCCACGGTGGGTGCTAGCGCCCTGCTGGTTGGCGGCGCAGTGGTGAAGAAGATCTTCAAGCACTAGTAGCTACCGGGACGCCGTAACGAGCCCGCCTGCACTGAAAGTAGACGCTGACAGCGCAGCGCGGGCGGTGGTGTGAACGAGCAAACGAAATCAGTGCTATTGTTCACATGTGGACCGCCACTCCAGTCCAAACCGGCCCTGATCGGCGTGTGGAATGGAGATTGTGGCGCTTATCGTTGTACGGTTGTCTCACGATAAATTCAGACCATTTCGAAACAGCACGTTTTACGTGCGCGATCAGACGTTGGAGGGGGTCGAGCCTATGGGGCGCGGCCGTCAAAAGGCCAAGGCAACCAAGGTTGCCCGCAAGCTCAAGTACTACAGTCCTGAGACTGACTATGCGGCGCTAGAGCGTGAGCTCGCTGCCACGTCGGCCCGCTCAGGAAGCAGCAGCTACGACGACGAGGACTACTCGGATCTAGCCGCCAAGTACAACGATGACTTTGACGATGAAGATGATCTTGAGTAACTAAAGGGTGGGGGCCAGCTCGATAGAGCTGGCCCCCACCCTTTTTGTAGCTAGACGCCACGCCCACCAAGTAGGGCTGCGCCCACCAAACAAACGCGGCGCACTCTAAGCGGTGCTGCACACTAAGCAGGTGCTACCCCCCTAGGCGGACACAGCAGCCTAAGCAGGCACTGCGCCGCTACCTGACACAGCACCTCTAAACCCCCGCGCTAGCGGGGAAAACACACCGTCAACTGGTAAAAACACATCGGCGATCGGCTCATCCCCGCGTGAGCGGGGAAAACCGATGAAGATGACTCTTTTGATCCAGGTAGGTCGGCTCATCCCCGCGTGAGCGGGGAAAACCAGGTTTCGAAATCGTTCGTTATCGAGCACACCGGCTCATCCCCGCATAAGCAGGGAAAACCACAGCGTCATGAAAATCGTACGCTATGCCTGCGGATCATCCCTGCTCGCGCGGGGAAAACGTTTCAGTCAGCAGGGCTGTTGTCGATGCTGTTGGCTCATCCCCGCGTGAGCGGGGAAAACATCTCTGAGTCACTCTCTGAGTCACTGCACCAGGGCTCATCCCCGCGTGAGCGGGGAAAACCAAGTGGGTTGAGGGCGGCGAAAACTTCTAAAAGGCTCATCCCCGCGTGAGCGGGGAAAACCCATCGAAAGCGTCAGCATAGCTTTTAATGCCGGGCTCATCCCCGCGTGAGCGGGGAAAACTCGCCGGACTGTGCCTTAATGTTGGGGTTAATGGGCTCATCCCCGCGTGAGCGGGGAAAACGCTAGGACTCGGTTCGCCTGGGGCACTTTGCGCGGCTCATCCCCGCGTGAGCGGGGAAAACCAATTTTATACTCTCGCCACTCAAGGCTAGTGCGGCTCATCCCCGCGTGAGCGGGGAAAACGCTCATGTCACATGTCCTATCTGTGTCGTTGTGGGCTCATCCCCGCGTGAGCGGGGAAAACCGCCTAACTCATAAAAAGCCCATGCGCGCCCACGGCTCATCCCCGCGTGAGCGGGGAAAACCGACATGTGGGGAACCCCACAGTTTGAGACGGCGGCTCATCCCCGCGTGAGCGGGGAAAACGCACCCTCCCTTAGTCGTAACATCTACCCACAAGGCTCATCCCCGCGTGAGCGGGGAAAACATGTTGCGCATGTTACATGCCCTTTCTGTGCTGGGCTCATCCCCGCGTGAGCGGGGAAAACCATGCGCATACTCCGGAGGAGCTGCCAGAGAATGGCTCATCCCCGCGTGAGCGGGGAAAACAGACGCTAGTCGTAGTGCTGGCCCTATCGACGCGGCTCATCCCCGCGTGAGCGGGGAAAACTGCATCCTCCCAAACAAAGATAACGCCGTTCCAGGCTCATCCCCGCGTGAGCGGGGAAAACCCTGGTACGCCCGGTTTGGCTAGCGATAGTATCGGCTCATCCCCGCGTGAGCGGGGAAAACTACGGTTGATGAGGCCTGGGCATTTGACGCCGAGGCTCATCCCCACGTGAGCGGGGAAAACGTGTAGCCGCCGCATACGAAAAAGAATTGTATCGGCTCATCCCCGCGTGAGCGGGGAAAACCCGTGGGTTTCACCCACACCCAACCTAACCGCGGGCTCATCCCCGCGTGAGCGGGGAAAACTCGTGCTACATGGATGTTGTGAGCATTGACGCGGGCTCATCCCCGCGTGAGCGGGGAAAACTTAGCCGCGTCGCGCAAATCTTCCCTATAAAAGGGCTCATCCCCGCGTGAGCGGGGAAAACGAACCCTCACTAATCCCAGCTACGGCAAACGTAGGCTCATCCCCGCGTGAGCGGGGAAAACGGACTGCTACTGCGTGGCGTGGACGAAACCACGGGCTCATCCCCGCGTGAGCGGGGAAAACTCGACCCCAGCCCCAATTCTGGCTCTGGATCTGGGCTCATCCCCGCGTGAGCGGGGAAAACTCCGGCAGCCAGCCGTCACGCAGCATAATGATGGGCTCATCCCCGCGTGAGCGGGGAAAACAGCGGCGACCACAACCACGCGGTAAGTTTGATTGGCTCATCCCCGCGTGAGCGGGGAAAACTCCGATCCCGTGCGGGGCGCTGCGCTGGGCTAGGGCTCATCCCCGCGTGAGCGGGGAAAACAACCCGTCGGGGCCTCAACCTACTGCCGAAAAAGGCTCATCCCCGCGTGAGCGGGGAAAACCTAGTGTGCGTGCATCATTTTCGGCCAGGGCAAGGCTCATCCCCGCGTGAGCGGGGAAAACTTGCACTGGTTTGAGATCAACCAAAAAGGCAAAGGCTCATCCCCGCGTGAGCGGGGAAAACAGCGACATACCTAGGGCTAGTGTTAGGGTAGGCGGCTCATCCCCGCGTGAGCGGGGAAAACACTGTGCAGTAGATAGTCTTTCAATCGGTTTCAGGCTCATCCCCGCGTGAGCGGGGAAAACAAGTGCAGCGGCTTTGGCGTCAATCGCTGATTGGGCTCATCCCCGCGTGAGCGGGGAAAACTTTTGGATATTAGCAACGTTCGTCGCCTCAGCGGGCTCATCCCCGCGTGAGCGGGGAAAACCGCATAGCGTTCCAGGCACCTTGGCAGATTTGCGGCTCATCCCCGCGTGAGCGGGGAAAACATCGCCGCTGCTATAGCCGCGCTGGTAGCCGCGGGCTCATCCCCGCGTGAGCGGGGAAAACATGACAATAATTTGCATGTCAGGCAAAAACGAAGGCTCATCCCCGCGTGAGCGGGGAAAACTCTTTTGAGCTCCTAATAGGCTTTATTGCGCGGGGCTCATCCCCGCGTGAGCGGGGAAAACACGCCTATCAGCCAGACGGCGGCGTAGGAGAAAGGCTCATCCCCGCGTGAGCGGGGAAAACTTTCAGGCCCTTGTTCCAGGCGGCCGCTAGCGCGGCTCATCCCCGCGTGAGCGGGGAAAACCTAAACGCAGCCATGGCAGCTAATCCCGTAGTGGGCTCATCCCCGCGTGAGCGGGGAAAACTAGCCACTTTGTTAGGGCTGTTTCAGGTACCCAGGCTCATCCCCGCGTGAGCGGGGAAAACCAGTCCCAGTCCCAGCTCCAGCTCCAGTTACGCGGCTCATCCCCGCGTGAGCGGGGAAAACGCGGGGCCGGGCTGGCCGTCCACGGTCAATTCCGGCTCATCCCCGCGTGAGCGGGGAAAACGGCCCCCACTACTACGACCATGTACGCGGATAAGGCTCATCCCCGCGTGAGCGGGGAAAACCTGGGAGTGATTTCCAGTGCGACGGCGGGGAAAGGCTCATCCCCGCGTGAGCGGGGAAAACAACAGCTCGCCGCGCCGTCGGTGTGGGAATCTGGGCTCATCCCCGCGTGAGCGGGGAAAACTAGCGCCACCTGTAGCATGGCCGGGTAGTTTCAGGCTCATCCCCGCGTGAGCGGGGAAAACCAAAAAATGTTTGAGGACCTAGAAGCAAAAGGAGGCTCATCCCCGCGTGAGCGGGGAAAACTCCTTGTCGCTTGAGGATGCTTTTAGCTCCCACGGCTCATCCCCGCGTGAGCGGGGAAAACGTGCTAGCGCGATCCGCGTCGCGCGTGACGCGCGGCTCATCCCCGCGTGAGCGGGGAAAACGCCACACCTATTTATAACAAATTAAACCTTTGCGGCTCATCCCCGCGTGAGCGGGGAAAACCTCTGGCCAATCTTAGATAAGGTGGCCTCGCAGTGGCTCATCCCCGCGTGAGCGGGGAAAACTGCAAGGCGGGCTGGTCTGTATCCAGGGGACGAGGCTCATCCCCGCGTGAGCGGGGAAAACATAGCGGCCAGGTCCGCACCGGTGCTAATCAGGGGCTCATCCCCGCGTGAGCGGGGAAAACATAGTAGCTACTATCAACCAGAGCGTAACGTATGGCTCATCCCCGCGTGAGCGGGGAAAACAGGCAGCGCTATGGTAGCCGCTTTGCAGCGTCGGGCTCATCCCCGCGTGAGCGGGGAAAACAGCGAAATCCGCTCACGGCGTGGATACCTGCCCGGCTCATCCCCGCGTGAGCGGGGAAAACCTGGTATTTATGACGCTGCTACGGCCGCCGCTAGGCTCATCCCCGCGTGAGCGGGGAAAACGGTCTAAGGTATGGGGAAGCGTTGGCAAGACGGGGCTCATCCCCGCGTGAGCGGGGAAAACCACGCCGTAACGCTCGATTGGATCGCGTTCACCGGCTCATCCCCGCGTGAGCGGGGAAAACAATCAAAGTAACACTGCGCGCAAATGTCAGCGAGGCTCATCCCCGCGTGAGCGGGGAAAACGAGGCCCATCTGGGAGGCTACTAGGCCGCCCTGGGCTCATCCCCGCGTGAGCGGGGAAAACTGTAGACGGTGAGCCCCAGCTCATCCATGAGGGGGCTCATCCCCGCGTGAGCGGGGAAAACCGAGCGCTGACGCGCCTCACTTCACGGGTAAGGGGCTCATCCCCGCGTGAGCGGGGAAAACTACCTAGTGCCGACACTGCCCTACTGGGTAGGGGGCTCATCCCCGCGTGAGCGGGGAAAACACTTCGCGAACTGGGGCTTTACGCCCCAAATCGGTCAGATTTTGGAAAGCCTTGAGAGTTGCGCCTACGCTGAAATTTACTCATTGCCGGTCGCTTACGCAACCGACTCGCAGGATCAGGCTCAGAATACTGGCCGCGCCCCTCAGAGTAGTAAGGGCGCATCATCAAAGTGAGCCCCTCAAAGTCGACCGGCTGCCAAGGATCACCCCAGGTCAGAAAGGCCAGACCCTGCTCATTACGGGCTCGATACACCATCACTGCTCGCCCAGTTTTCAGGTTAGCGACAACTATTTCCCATAGCCGCTCACGTACACGAGCACTTAAAGTACCCACGAAAACACCAGGAGAAATCTCCATGAGCCAACGCGTCACATGGCCACGCAAACCCTCAGGGACAGCAGATAACACCAGCACAATCACCAGGGCACATCCTCATCATAGGAAACACCCGCAGCCACCGTCCCATCCGCATCATCCCACAGCCGCAAGTCGGCAACAGCCAGCTCGTCGTCGTCGGGCAGATCCCCGACCACCGAAAGCAGCCGCTTAATATCCGTGACACACCGCTCCAGCAGCCGAAACTCCCTCACGGCGTCACGCACAGCCTTGCGGGCCGCGCTACCTACCGATTCCTCAGTAGGACTAGCCGCCAGGTCAAATGCAATCGGAATGGTTAGGTTCGCCTTATACAGATCCGCAATGTCGTAGACAAAAGAGCGGTAAGTGCCGCTATGGACAAAACCCAGCCCCGGACTACAGCCCAACGCAACTATCACCGCGTGAATAACACCGTAAATAGCCGAGTTAGCTGCTGACAGCGCCTGATTAACCACTGATCCGTCCTCGAAATTGTCCGGATCATACTCGCGCTTATCCCAGGGTACGCCGGTGCGCTGCGAATTCTGCTGATACAGCCTACGCACCCGCGCCCCCTCGCGTCCCCGCAGCTGCTGCAAGCTCAGCTTAGAGACATCCTCACCCACAAAACGCATCAAATACATGTTGCGGGCAACAGCGAGTCTCAAAGCCGGATCACTGACTGCGCGGGCCTGTGCCTCCAGCAGGCGGGAGGAGCGGGAAGGCGGGGTGCCGTGCGCGTAGTACCGCACCCCGTTCTCCCCCACCCACACAACCGTGGAGCCACTTTCTGACAGTACAGAGATCGCTGAGTGAGTGATACGCACTCCTGGCCCTAGCATTAGCACCGATAGTGCCGCCGCCGGGACATGGGCGATGCCGTGCCCATCGGCCACAGTAATCGCGTTAGAGTCGCGGTTAATTGTGCAGCGTTCCACGTACAGGAACGTTAAACGGTCACGTGCTCGCACCAAGTCCTTCGGGTCAGGAGGCTTGGCTCCCGGTATTGGTTTCATGGCCGGGCTAGAGTCAGTAGGCCACAGCCGTAGGCCTTGCCTCGGCCAATCCCACTGACGACGGCGTGGCGTAGCGCCTGCGGGTCACTCACCTCAAGGACACCCTCAAAGGTGGCTATCGATAGCCTGACTAGGCCATTGCCGCGCCTGAACTCAACCAGGCTCCGCTCAACCCCGTTGATCAGGAGGTTTTTCCCATCAACGCGCTGACCCTGGCTGTCTTCCAGCACCGGCAACTCACCACCCAGATCAGCAGATTCCAGGATCTTAAAACCGCAGCGTTCAGCCCGGTCTAAAACCCATTTAGTCTGCTGCTCCTGGGTGACGTGGGCCAGAATTTTCTTCCGCCCAGCCCGATCAAGCTGACCCTTATCCCTGAACGTGGGGTTTACGCAGAGGCGGAAACCCCAACGCTGCCCGGCTTCAAGCCGGTCCAGGAACCCGTCAAGCTCGCGCACCACTACACCGCCGTCGTTTTTGTAACCTGCCGCCTCAACAATGTGCGAGGGGTCAGGCGGCACCGGACTAGAAATGAACAGTGCATAGGCGGGGCTGCCTTGCAACGGCTGGCCCGATCGGGTAGCTGGCCGGTCCAGCCGCCACAGCACGCGCGGAGCTGCGGCGTCGTCGAGAGAGCCGGGAGGGAAGCAGTTTAGGACCGCCGCGTGCATCGTCTGCCGACTACGCATTAAATTCCGTGCTCCCCGACGATACGGGTTTAGGTAGATACGCGTCAAAAACATCAGAGCACCTCCATCGGGTCATGACTCAAACCGGGTATGGACTGCGGCTTTACTGGCACAAATTCAGGGTTTTCTACCTCAATTCGCGTCTCTTCAACAGTGCGCAAGCTGTAGCAGCGGCGCTGAGAATCGAAGCTGACAGGCACATCTTGCACGGTGCGCCCACAGGCAGCTCCCACCTCGGCCGGGATGATCCCCTGATCTGCCACCACGCGCAGGCTCACGCGAGACTCGTGACGCTGCTTGCGCTGGTAAAACTTTGCAGCCAGCCAGGGGGTTGTCTGCAGGGCATCCCAGGCGGCGCCGTCGTGAACCGCTAAACGCAGGGGCATAGTGGGTGGGCAGGCACGCCTACCCAGGTAGAGCGGGAATACGGGCCGCACAATTGCCTGCGCCAGGGCTTCAATTAGCTCATCGGGTCCCTCAATGAAGGCACCAAAAGCCGCGTCAGCCCAGTAAAAGCGGTCAGACAGGGGCATCGAGACCTCGCCACGGTGGGCCGTGTGGAAATCGCGAAGTAGCTGGCCGGGCTGGTCTACCCGCACCGCCACGCGCAGCTGGGCTAAGTCCTCAATGGGATCTACCCGACGGCGCCCCTGGGCTGCTGCTAGGAGGCCAACCAGAGCGCTTTTCGTGGGAAAAGCCTCGGTTGAGCGACGTGTGAACCGGCTGGAGGAGCCCCATGACTGCATGGGGCCAGCCAGCCTCAGGACGAGTACCTTACTCATCGATTGCTCGAACCACTTCAGCGGTAGCACCACCCAGCTCCGCTAGAGACACCTGGTCGCCCAGGGCATCAAAGCCTGCGCCGCGCGGAGTAGTCCAGGAGACGATGGAGGACACCGGGGCCATGCCGGTGAGCTCGCGCAGCTGCGACTCGAATTCCACAAACCGCTTGATAGCTGGGGTAGCAAAACCCTCGCCAGCTGCCACAATGGGCTCCTCAAAGGCAGCAGCCAGGTTGATTGGCTGATCATCACGTACCTGCACCAATACCGCGTCCGGCAGGGTGCGGTTAGCGAAGGTAGTGATCTTACCGGTGGGCATGGAGCGCACGAAGCTGTCCACAAAGAGCTTGATAGCCTCCTGGGTTACAGCCTCATCACCCAGGTTTTCCAGCAGCAGCTCCACGTTAATCGTGGCATAGCGGTAGACCGTGGCCGAAGCGAACTCGATGGTGCCGATCATGCCTGCACCTGCGTCAGCCTCGTCATCCTGGCGCTTCTCGTCGTCGACGGCGGTGTAGTAGTCGTACTCGCGCTCAACCGCGCCCACACCGATAGCGTGGGCCACCTGGCAGGCAGCGTCAACGTTTAGCGAGTTAGGCTCAGCAACCATGCGACCAAACAGCGCGATGTCAATGGAGTGGTCAGTGTCTACAAGAGTACGCGGTTTCAATGCCTTAAAGGCTTTCTCCGGGTCATCCTCGCCAGCCACAGAGACCAGTGCCTCTGCCACGTGGTCAATCTGCTTAGCGGATAGGAATACCAGGAACCCCGCTTCCGCCAGCTGCTTTTCGCTCTTGTTGCCACGCGGCTCGGTGAGCTTGAAACCGATGGCCTTCAGCCCCATTGCCGCAAGATCCGCAGCCTGCGCCTCTAGGTCCGGGCGCTTGGCTACGATGGCACGGGCAACCAGGTCAACGATCAACTTAGTGCGAACACCGTAGTTGCCGTTAGAGATCTTCTTCTCGAAGTCTTGGCGGGTAGCGCGCTTGATGGCCTGCGAGGAGATGCGCATACGGCTGACGCCACCGAAGGTTGCGCTCTTAGGGGCGCCGGTGTCATCACGGTTCGGGTTCGAGGGGGGCAGGGTCTGCAGGACGTGGATATCGATGAAGAGTGACATTGGTTTTTCCTTTCTATTCCTTGACGTCACTTGTTGTCGGTGTCGGTGGTTTGCTTAACTCGGGCGAATTGACGCCCCCAGTCACGCATAACTGAGGTGCGGTAGCGCGGGTCTTGCCAGGTGAACAGGTCAGCAGCAAGCTGGCCGTAATCGCAGGGGATTTCAGCAGACTCAAGCTGAGATACCAGCGAGCGCAGGTGCACTAGCAATCCCGCAAAGGTAGGCGACTGCACTGCAGCAGCAAAGCGCCGGTAGATTGGGGTTTCTTCAGCGCGCTTGTCACCACGCTGGCTCTCAGCAATTAGCCGGATGGCAGAAGCAAAACGGCGAGGCTGCTCTGAAGTGTCGTGCATAGGCCGCGTGTTAGAGCCCTGGTGTAGCGCCCAGAGAGTCAGTGCCGCATGGGTGGCCTTCTCCCCACGGGTGGGAGCATCACCTAGGTATCCTGAGCGGTCATCTAGGGTCAGATCCCAGATTGCTGGGACAGTGCCCACCTCCTTGCTAAGCGCGCCACGTAGCTGTGCACGCAGTGCGCGCGCTGAGGGGCTGGACGTAGACAAGCGGTGAACGATTAAGCCATTCACCCGTCCGCGTACTGCTGCGCTTGAGCTGAGCCCTTGGCTGCTAGGAGCCGGAGGCGTCTGAGCAGCAGCAGCAACATTGCTGGTCATTTCATTCCTTCCTGTTTGTTATCTGGATTCGGCACTAGCTTTTGCAGAGCCGACCTAAAGAAGTTCTCGGCGATGGAGACATTCATGAAGCCCCAGCCGGTATCCCGGCCGATAATCGCTGAAGAAGATGCGGAGGCGACTAGTTGTTCCCCTAGCTCGGTTGCGTAACGGCGCAGCTCGCTTGCCCACATCTGGCCCACTTCGCGGGCGCTAAGGCGTCCATCAACCTGTGCAAGCCAGGCCCTGAATGGGTCATCGATGCGGGAGAAGAACTGTTCTTTGGCGCGGTCGCGGGCGCCGTCACCGGCCCCGTCACCGCTTTCACCAGCCGCGCGGGCTAGATTGGCGGCGAGCATACCTACCTTTACAGCCACCTGCTCTGTCAGACGTGCCTGTCGATCAACCTCAGTTGCCAGATCCTCGCGTTCAGTGCGCATCATGGCTACAGAAAGCGTCAGTTCATCAGCGTAGATGTCATCAACAGTTGCTTCTTGGGGACCATAGGTGACCCCTACAGCCTGGATTTGTATCTGTGTGGGATAGTCTTCAGCAAGCATTGAGCTCTTAAGCTCAGCGTGGAAGGCCAAGACTGCGGACTGCAAGAATTCTCGCTTAGGCTGTTTGTCTGCACCCTGGATCATTTCGCAAACTGGCAGTGTGCCAGGTAGGTCTCGCCACAGTGCACGCCCCGCCTTGAATTTGCTGGGCATATAGACGTCTTGCTTGAGATTTCTGGACTGAGGCAGCGAGTAGCGCCATAGACTCTGCGGCTCGTAGCGCTGCATCTGCTGGGGAGCCAGCTTGTCACCTTGAGCCAGCACCACGCTTGTGACTCCGCTTGGGTCACCAATCAGCTTGATTCGGCGCGAATGCCAGGTCAGCAGCCTGGGGATGCTCAGGTCTCGCGGGGTTCCCTTTGGGTCTAGGCGGGAGTAGTTTCCGCGCACAGACGTTTCAGGTGTGCTTACCTCCCAGGTGCACCAGTCCCACTCGGTTGTGACAGGCACTCCCTTAAGGTCGCCGGCATCTGCAGGCACCAGGTTTAGCAGCAGGGTTTCGTTGAAGTTCCTACCCTTAAGCCATACCAAACCTAGCTGACCGCACCAGGCCGGCCCAATCGGGTAGCCTTTACCGCCCTTCACCTCGCGGTCACCTACAGCACCTGAGCGGATTCCGGAGGGGTCGTAGGCTTGAGTGTGTACCACCCAACGGGCGGCTTCTGCGGCACTAATGCGCTCCAGTGCCTTGCCGTTGCGGGTGGTGAAAAATTGCTCGCCGTTGGGCACGTCAGCAATCAGTTTTTCTAGCCCTGAGACGGTGTCTTTAGGGGTGCGTAGGTCTGCCACCTGCATGAAGGGGTACTGCCCACCGAATAGGTAGAAACGCTCACGCCACTTTTCCAGGTAATCGATCATTTGCTCGATGGGAGCGCCCTCTTCCAGCTGTTCTAGCCATTCCTCGGCATCTAGTGGCGTGGCCACTCGATAAGCAACAGCTAAAACTAGGCGCTGGATTGCGATGTTTTGTGTGGGTAGCTCGCAGGCCAGGTCAGCGATGTCAGTGCTACGCTGCAGCAGCTCCAGCAGTCCCACCTCGGTGATGGTCCCGTCGAGTAACCTGACTGGAACCCATGGTTCATCAAGCAGGTTATATTCAGGGGGTTTCATTACCCTGTACCTCCATTCCATTTTCAATCGAATAGGTAAGTTTGTGTCCGTATAGGTCTCGGGTCAGGCGCGTGCCGTCAGGGCTCAGATACATGGCCAGGATTAGTTCTCCAGCTAGTAGCGGGTGCTGACAGCAAGCCCAGTCTTGGGTGATGGGGTCGTCCCAAATTTCTTGGGCCACAGCGTCCACTGCTTCATCTAGGCCCTGGCCGCTAGCACGAAATGGCCACGGCGGTAGGGAGATGCTCCAGCTGCAGATGTCGGCTATGCGGCCGCGAGCGTTGTATTCGCTAACTGCAAGTGGGGTCTCATCTGGTTGCACGCCGCTGATTGGGGGCGCTACCGGCACGTTGTTTAGCTCTGGGTCTAGGGCGACGACGAGCACGGGGATTTGGTCCTCGCCGTCGCGTACGGCTGCTCGGCTGGCGGCTACGGCGGGCCCGTTTGATTCTTCCCCGGTGGCAGCGTTACCCATGAATTTGCTTTCTAATGCGGGGGCTTTCCACTTGGGTAGGTTCATGCCGTCTAGGCACCAGTCATCAGCTTTTGCCTGTGAGCGCTGGTTGTCTTGTAGGTACTTTTCTAAGGCGGTATCTATGGAGGCAGCCCATTGCGCCGGGCCTACTGGTTCAGCTGTGTTGTAGGCCAAGGCGGTGAGCTGGGCGTAGTCGTTGGGCTCGCTGACAGTGATTTGTCCGCGATCAGCGAGGATGCCTAGGGTGCGTAGGTTTGTGTAGCGCGCGTAGACGTAGTCGGTGCCGCTGGAGTAGCTCCAGGGGGCAGAGGCTAGATCATTGACTAGTACCAGGCAGCGGGCGGCTTGTAGACCTTGGGGGCGGTTGCGCCCAGCGTGGCGGTGTAGGCGGCCAATGCGCTGCAGCACTAGGTCCATGGGGGCGGGATCAGTGAGCATCAGGTCAAAGTCGACGTCGAGGCTCTGCTCGATCACCTGGGTGGCTACTACCACGTGCCTTTGGGGGCGTTTGGTGCTGTTTTTGCCAAATAGTTCCAGCATTGAGCTGTCTCGGGCGGAGCGTTCAACTGCCAGGAACCGCGAGTGCAGCAGCGTGGCTTGTTGGCGTCCGAAGACTTTTTTGACGGCGGCATAGGTTTCTTGGGCTTCGCGCACCGTGTTGCGGATGACCACTGCGCAGCCGCCATCAGCTAGTTCTTGCTCTAGTAGTTTTGCGATTTCTTCGGCGCTGGCTACTTGAGTGGGAATGATCTGTTTGGTTACTTCTGCTTCGCCCTCAATTTCGTGGATGCGTACTTGGCCTGCGGTCACGGTGGAGATCACCGGGTAGCCGATTGCCTTATCCAGCGCGGTGTTGTCCGTGGTGGCGCCTTGGCCGCGTCGGTAGGCGTCTAGCAATTCTCGACGGCGCTCGGGTGGCAGGGTGGCCGATAGTAGGACCACAGGGATTTGGTACAAACCCAGCCAGGTCAGTGCGGCTTTGAGGTAGGTCTGCATGTAGGCGTCAGCAGCGTGTACCTCGTCAATAACCACTACCTTGCCCATCAAACCTAGGTGGCGTACTAGTACGTGGCGGGATTTGAGGGCGGCCAGTAGTACTTGGTCGATCGTGCCCACGACTACGGGAGATAGGGTGGAGCGCCACCTTTGTCCCATCCAGCGGCTGGCGTGTAGGCCATTGTCTTTGTTGTCGGCGTCGTCGTCATAAACTTCTAGGGGGCTGTGACCGCTTTCTAGCAGTTCCACAAACGATTTATTTAGGTTGTTTTTACCGTGGGCTAGGTGCACCCCAAGTTTTTGCGGCTCGTCACCCAAGATGCTGGTGAGCCAGCTGGTGACGCGCTCAAACATGGCGTTTGTGGTGGCCTGGGTGGGTAGAGCCACGAAGATTCCCTGTAGTCCCCGCTCACGCATAAGTACCTCGGCGGCGGCGAAAGCTAGTTCGGTTTTGCCTGAGCCGGGTGGGGTTTCAACGATCATCAGGTCCGGGTTTTCAGCGGCGGCGATCTCAATGACTTCGCGCTGGGCTTTGGTGGGCTGGTAGGAGGCGGGCCAGCTAAAACGGTGGTGGTAAAAGTCTGCGGCGTTTTCGCTGTGGAAGCTGGGAACGCGCATGGGTGTGGGAAACTGGGCGCGTTTCCAGGCCCGCCTGACGCGTTCGCGCTGCTGGCGAGCGTTTAATTCCGGATAGCCGCTAATTGAGAGTTTGCCGCCGTCATCTACCGGGCGCAGTCGCAGTGGGAAGTAGTCTTCATTAGAGGCCAACCAGTCCGCGATCACTAGGGCGGAGGTGTAGGCGGAGGCTACTGCAATAGGCAGCTCAGGTAGGGCAGTATCGGGGGCGATGAGGGGGAAACCGCTACGGCGAGCCATGAAGCGCAGAATTTCTGAGCGAGCCTGCCCCCAGCGCGGATCGTCCTGACTGGAGCCCTCCTGGTACCTGTATTGTTGCTGGGCTAGGGCGACGGCGTCAGCGCTCGGGTAGCGTCCGTGGTGCACCCCTACCAAAATTGCCCACTGGCGGGCAGCTAGCCGGTTACCGCCAGCTTCACTGATTTCATCCCATAGGGCAAACTGGCTGACCAGGCCGTGAGGTAGGTATGAGCGCTCGGGGTAGTCCCGCTTGCGCATTACTGTCAGGCCCTGGTTACGGATCAGTTCGGCCAAGTCTGTGCGCTGACACGAGAACTGGGGGCTCACTTTGCCACAATCGTGACAAGCAGCTAGGAACACGAAGGCCGCGCGAGCTTTGGCTTGGTCACCACCCCACACTGAGGCCATGAGCTGACGGTGATGCTCGCTTAGATACTCATCGAATAGATAACCCGCTATGTCTGCACTGTCCAGCAGGTGCTGCACCACTGAGAGCCAGGTTTCAGCACTACCACTTTTAGCCCAAAAACTGCGGGCCAGCTCAGATAGCTTACAGGCTTCCAACTGCGGCTGCGGCAACGGGAATGCGGGAGCAGGTTTGCGAATCACTTTTAATTCCTTGCTTGAAACTGCCCTCCCAAAAATTTGCTGAGGATTAGCATGGGATTTCTAGAGAGAGCTGCTGACGATCCAGCGGATCGACATCGACCGGCGGGGTTGATGTCTAAAAGTTTAGCACTTTCCTCTTACACAATACATATTGCAAAAAATTAAACATGTAGTGCATAAGAAGCAAACTAACCGGGCCAGAACAAAAAAATCCCCGCTTTCGCGGGGAAAACGTCCTTCTAACACACTACATAGGCTCATCCCCTAGGCAGGGGAACACGATAATTATGACTAGTGTCACAGTTATCACTAGTGCTAGATGGACTCTAAAAACGTATCACCCTCCCCTCACCCCATTCAATTTGCCCCGCCGGGCCACCAAATACAGAGCTAGACACCGCCTAAACGCCAGTGGGGACTGGCCGCCCGGCCAGTCCCCACCACGCTCTAGTGTTGTTGCAGCTCAGATGCGGTAGACGCCGTGGATATCCACTGCGCCGCCCTGCACACCCTTGGTGCCGCTAACTACTCGGCCAGTGACTTCATACTCATCAGCCTTATGTACGCTACCCAGCACACAAGCCTCAATCCCGACAGCGCGGCTTACCTCAATGGCAGCTTCAGCGATGGACTCATCCACCACTGCCACCATGCCTATACCCAGGTTCAAAGTGCCCTCCAGGTCATCCCAAGGCACATTACCCAGGCGGCGCACCACATCAAAGACGGGCGGGATCTGCCAGGCGCTACGGTCGACGTCGGCAATTAAGCCAGAGGGCAGCACACGAGCCAAGTTAGCAGCCAGGCCCCCACCGGTGACGTGGCTAAGGGCGTGCACATGCATAGTGGCCGGATCCGGGCCGCTACCCACGCCCTCAATCATGGCCAGGCAGGCGCGAGTGTATAGGCGGGTGGGCTCTAGCAGCTCCTCACCCAGGGTGCGGCCAAACTCGTCAACGTGACGCTCTAGGCCCCAGCCGGCCACCTCAACTACCCGCCGTACCAGTGAATATCCGTTAGAGTGCAGGCCCGAGGCGGCCATACCAATCAGTACGTCGCCAGCCCTTACCCGCTCAGCACCCAGCACGCGGCTAGCCTCAACCACACCCGTAGCCGCACCGGCGACGTCGTAGTCATCAGGGCCCATCAAACCGGGGTGCTCAGCGGTCTCGCCACCCAGCAATGGGGTGCCCACAGCCGCACAGGCCTGGGCCACGCCGCGCACAATGTCCGCAATGCGCTCGGGCACCACATGGCCGCAAGCAATGTAGTCAGTCATCAGCAGCGGGCGCGCACCCACCACCACGATGTCGTCAACCACCATGCCCACCAGGTCCTGGCCGATGGTGTCGTGGATGTCTAGGGCCTGGGCGATAGCCACCTTGGTGCCCACGCCGTCAGTGGAGGTAGCCAGCAGCGGACGGCGGTAGTCGCGCAGCTCGCTAACATCCACCAGCCCGGCAAATCCGCCCACTCCCCCAACCACGGCGGGGGTCATGGTGGCGGCCACGGAGGCCTTCATTAGTTCAACGGCACGGTCACCTGCCTCGGTGTCCACGCCCGCAGCGGCATAGGTAACTTCACTCATTACTTGACTCCTTCAATGCGTGGTACCACTGAGTTGCGACGCGGCAGGGGCGCGTCAGTTTTGTTTTCGTCGCGGCGACGGCGGTACACCGAGGGCACGCGCGAGATCGGCAGGGTGGAAATCACCGGGGCCGCATGTGGGGGCTCAATCGGGTAGTTACCGTCAAAGCAAGCCATACACAGGCGTGAAGCCTCCTGGCCACTGGCTTCCACCATGCCCTCCACAGAGAGGTAACCCAAAGAGTCAGCCCCAATGTGGTTGCAAATCTCCTGGGTGTTCATGCCATTGGCGATCAGCTCAGCGCGGGTGGCAAAGTCGATGCCATAAAAGCAAGGCCATTTAACCGGCGGGGAGGAAATACGAATATGGATTTCCTTGGCGCCAGCCTCACGCAGCATCCGCACCAGGGCCCGCTGGGTGTTTCCACGCACGATCGAGTCATCAACCACCACCAGGCGTTTGCCTTCAATAACCTCACGCACCGGGTTGAGCTTGAGCCTAATACCCAGTTGGCGCAGGGTTTGGGTGGGTTGAATGAAGGTGCGGCCCACATAGGCGTTTTTCACAATGCCCTGGGCAAAAGGAATACCTGATTCTTGCGAGTAACCAATAGCGGCGGGCGTGCCCGAGTCGGGGGTGGCAATCACCAGGTCAGCCTCAACCGGGTGTTCGCGTGCCAGCGCCGCACCCATGGCGTTACGGGCCGCAATAATGGAGCGCCCCGAAATACGCGTGTCGGGGCGAGCCAGGTAAACATACTCAAATACGCAACCAGTGGGGGTGGCGGGGGCGAAACGGCGCGTAGCTACGCCGTCGGAGTTAATAGTCAAAAATTCGCCCGGCTCAACCTCACGCACATAGGAGGCACCCACAATATCCAGGGCGGCAGTCTCGGAGGCCACCACCCAGCCGCGCTCCAGGCGTCCCAGCACCAGCGGGCGCACGCCGTGGGGGTCGCGGGCCGCATAGAGGGTGTCTTCAGTCATGAAGGTGACTGAGAAAGCGCCCTTAAGCTGCGGCAGCATCAGCATGGCTACCTCTTCGAGATCTAGCTCAGGGTGCTGCTTGGCAGTGAGGGAAAGCAGAGCGGCCATCACGGCGGTGTCGGTGGTGGAGCCGCGCCCCAGTTCACCGGAAATATCCTGGCCGGAGGCTTCACGCACGTATTCCATTAGCTCGCGCGTGTTGGTGAGGTTACCGTTGTGGGCTAGGGCCACCGTGTGCTCAGCTACCGGCCCCAGCATGGGCTGAGCGTTTTCCCAGGTGGTGGAGCCTGTGGTGGAGTAGCGTACATGCCCCACCGCGATATGCCCGCGTAAGGCTGACAGGCTGGTTTCATCAAAAACCTGGGAGACCAGCCCCAGATCCTTATAAACCATGATTTTTTCGCCATCTGAGGCAGCGATCCCGGCTGCCTCCTGGCCACGGTGCTGTAGCGCGTACAGACCGAAGTAGGTCAGTTTGGCTACATCTTCACCTGGCGCCCACAGCCCAAAGACGCCACATTCATCTTCAGGCTTTGGCTCTAGATAATCGACGGGTTGACTTTTGCGCGGGATTCCACCTAGTGTCACCTTCTAAGTTTGTCACATCCCCTTTAGCGACGCATGTGGCCATTTGTCACATGCGCGCACTAGTCTCGCTTAACCCGACCCCGCGTTTGGGCCCAGCCACCTCACTTTGAGCACATCAGCGCACCGGTATGACGACGGCGTCCCCCTAGCAGTTTTGGGGCCGGCGGGTTTTAAAGCAGCGGCAGGAAATCGCTTAGATCTGTGCGTAGCCCGGAGGCGCTGAGTTTGCCCTCGTCTAAGGCTGCGTTCCACTCCAGCACGCCAATGGCCAGTTCCAGCCAGGTTTGGGCGTCAGTTTCTACTACCGACGGCGGGGTGCCGCGCCGGTGGGTGGAGCCGGCTACTGCTTGGGTAGCGCCGTAGGGTGGTACGCGCACTTCTACGCTGCGTCCGGGGGCGACGGCGGCCAGCTCCTCCAGCGTGTAGCGCACGGCGGTGGCGGTGGTGTTGCGGTCAGCTTCTTGGCCTTGCTGGTACAGGTTGCGCCAGTGGTGTAGGGCAGCGATGCCTTCGGTGATGTCGATACGACGACGGGTGCTCATAGCTGGCCAGATTACCCTCTTGGGCGGCTCTTAAGCAGCCGCTAAAGCTGGCCGCTTATTTGCAGCCGCGCACAGCCCAGGGCGCGCCGGCCCCCAAGCCGCGCCTAACTCAGGCCGCGCACAATGCCAAAAAACACATTGACCCGCCAGGCGTTTAGCCCAGCGGGTCAAGTTGTTGAACTAGCTTGGATCAGATGATGCCGAAAGCGTTCATAACATCGGCTACGCGCACGAAACCAGCAGCGTTAGCACCCAGCACGTAGTCGCCCGGGCGCCCGTAGGTGTCGGCAGCCTCCAGGCAGGAGTGGTGAATGTCAGCCATGATGCCGGTCAGCTTGGCCTCAGCGGTGGCAAAATCCCAGCGGCTACGAGAAGCGTTCTGCTCCATCTCCAGTGCGGAGGTAGCCACACCACCAGCGTTAGCGGCCTTACCGGGGGCATAAAGAATCCCGGCGTCCTGGAAGTGCTCCACAGCCTCGGGGGTGGAGGGCATGTTGGCGCCCTCAGCCACCACACCGCAGCCGTTACGTAGCAGGCGCACTGCGGCGTCGCCGTTTAGCTCATTCTGGGTGGCACAGGGCAGCGCCACCGAGCAGGTCACATCCCAAATGCTGCCGCCGGTAACCAGCTGGGCAGAGGGGCGACGCTTGACGTAGTCGGCTACGCGCCCACGCTCAACTTCCTTAACCTGCTTTAGTAGCTCCAGGTCAACGCCGGCCTCATCCACCACGTAACCGGAGGAGTCAGAGAAGGTAACTACCTTGGCGCCCAGGGCCTGGGCCTTTTCAATGGCGTAGATAGCCACGTTACCGGCGCCGGAAACCACCACGCGCTGGCCTTCCATCGACTGGCCACGGGTAGCCAGCATGGACTGGGCAAACAGCACGGTACCGTAACCGGTAGCTTCGGTACGCACTAGCGAACCGCCCCAGGCTAGGCCCTTACCGGTTAGCACGCCGGCGTCGTAAGAGTTACGTAGGCGCTTGTACTGGCCGAACAGGTAGCCGATCTCGCGGCCACCCACGCCGATGTCACCGGCGGGAACGTCAACATTGGGGCCGATGTGGCGTGATAGCTCAGTCATGAAGGACTGGCAAAAACGCATGATTTCGGCGTCGCTGCGGCCGTGGGGGTCGAAGTCGCTACCGCCCTTACCGCCGCCGATGCCCTGGTTGGTCAGGGCGTTCTTGAAGATCTGTTCAAAACCCAGGAACTTGATGATGCCTGCGTTAACTGAGGGGTGGAAGCGCAAACCACCCTTGTAGGGACCCAGCGCAGAGTTGAACTCAATGCGGAAACCACGGTTGACCTGTACGTTACCGGCATCGTCAACCCACGGCACACGGAAGATAATCTGACGCTCAGGCTCAACCAAGCGCTCTAGCAGGGCGTTGTCGGCGTAGTGAGGGTCCTTTGCTAGCACCGGTTCCAGGGAGGTAAGTACCTCATGTACTGCCTGGTGAAACTCGTGCTCACCCGGGTTACGGCGGATGACGTCGGCATAAACCTTATCGATAGCGGCGGTCATAGCGACCCTTTCCTAAGAGCCCCGGAGGGCATCTGTATGCAATCTCGGTACGTGCATTAGCCTTGCAAAGAATTGTTTACTCTAGGTTACAGACGCAGAAAATCTCACTCCTTGACATAATGATTCACGTCACCTAAATGGTGCGTTTGAGACTTAAGGGACAGCCGGCGCAGCGTATCGCCGTGTTTTCATCCACCTCCAGGCTGTGGCACGCCCCTAGGCCAGAGGCACATAGGCTGGTTGCGCCCAGCAGAGAACCGCTGCGTCGTAGCTGCTCTACCATCACCGCCGCCAGTTGCGGGCTCACCCCGGCTTCTTGGGCCGCGCGAGTGAGGGTAGCGCCGCGCGCTAGGGCTTGGGTTAGGCGTTGGCGCGGGCCGGTTGTGTCTGTCTTGGGGGCGACGCCGGCCATGCCCGTCTTGGGGGCGACGGCGCCGGTTGCGCCCGCATTAGGGGCGCTAGTGCTCGTCTTAGGGCCGACGGCGCCGGTTGCGCCACTACTGCCAGGGCCTGAGCTGTCACCAAGGCCGGCTGTGCTGCTGGCGGCAGCCACTGCGACGCCGTCACCTGGGTTTTGTTGCGGGCCACCCGCGCAGCCGGCGGGGCCGACAACGCCCGCAGCGACGTCGTCGACCCCATTTGCACGGCGTAGGCGTGGCCATCCCAGCGCCACCCGCGCGGACTTCACCAAATCAGTCGCCCGATCTGGAACACCACCACCGCCAAGATCCAGGCCGTCACCAGCTGCACGCCCACAGCGCTAGCCGCCCTACGGGCCCCAATTTGGCGGGCCTGCTCAGCCACCGTAGCCAGGCAAGGCGTGTAGGTCAGCACAAACACCAAGAAGGCGTAGGCCCCCACCATGGCGTCGGCACCAGCAGACTTAGCGAAAGAGACACGCACCAACTTAGGCAGCTGACCCAAGTTATCGCCGCCATCTTCAGCGTCACCACCATCAGCTTCAGGATCCATGTTGTAGGAGGTGACCACCGAGGAGATTACGGTCTCTTTAGCCACAAAACCAGTCATAAGCGCACCGGTCATGTGCCATTCACCAAAACCGGCTGGCTTAAAGACCGGCTCTAGCACCTGGGCGGTGCGGCCATAAAGCGAGTCCTCCATGGGCAGGTTAGAGTCAGCGAACTTGTGACCGCCAGCCATGGGGATTGCCCCCATCAGCCACACCACCAGGGTCATCAGCAAAATGATCTTGCCGGCGCCCACCACGAAGGCCCATGAACGCAGCCAGGTATTCTTCAGCGTCACTACTACGCGCGGCACCTGGTAGGCCGGTAGCACCAGGAACAGCGGGGCGTGAGACTGGCCCTTAGTAATAAACGGCTTCAAAACCAGCGATCCCAGCACCACCATTATCAAGCTGAGCACATAGAGGCTAAATACCACAGTGCCGGTGTGGGTGGGGAAGAAAATGCGGGTAATAAGCAGGTAAATGGTCAGTCGTGCGGCGCAGGAGGTGTAGGGAATCACCAGGGTGGTGACCAGACGCTGGGCCGCGTTAGGTAGCGTGCGGGTAGCCGCCAGGGAGGGCAGGTTGCAACCAAAACCCATGATCAGCGGCATGATTACGCGCCCATCCAAGCCAATGGCGCGCATGAGGCGGTCGCCCAGGAAGGCGGCGCGGGCCATATAACCGGAGTCTTCCAGGATTGAGATCATCAGGAAGATGATGAACATCAGCGGGATGAAGGAAGCCACCACCCCTAGACCGGTACACAAACCACCAATCAGCAGGCCATGCACCCAGTTGTCTTGCCAGCCAACAGCCTTTAGCGCTAAACCAATTAAGTGGGCTAGCGAGTAGCTCTTGGACTCGTCAGAGAAAGCCTGCTCAAAGAAGTCCTGGATGGGGCTAACCCATTCACCAGCGATCTTGAACAGCAACCACATCAGGAAGAAGAACACCGGCAGGCCCATAAGCGGGTGCAGCAAAACCCGGTCCACCTTGTCTGAGAAGGAGGGCTCCAGGGGCTGCTCTAGCTTGCCAAAAGCCTGGGCTTCAAGCTTTTCTACCCACTCAAAGATGGCGTCGGCTTGCTCTAGGCCGCTGGCCTGGGCTTCTGCCTTGCAGTGACCGCACTTGCATTCGTGCTTGCGCGCGCCTGGGGCGGTGTGGGAGGGCTCAATGCCTTTAACCCACTTGGGGTGGGCAATGTTTTCTTTCACCAGGGCCGCAAATTCGTCTGCGTTGCCCAGGTGGCGGGGGTCAATAACGATGACGTCGATCCCCAGGGCCTTGCTTAGGGCCTCCGCGTCAGGGGCCTCATCGGCCACATCCACCATGGTCAGTACCGCCAGGACGTTGTGTCCAGCCTGGGCTACCTGACCGAGCAGGTAGAGCGAGCGGGTTAGGGCACTGGCGTCTAGCACCACCACGGTTAGGTCCAGGCCACCGCCGTTTTCGGGGTCGGTGAAGGAGCCGGGAACAGCCGCCAGGGTGTCTACCACTACCTGCTCATCAGGGGAGGCTGCAAGCAGCGAGTAGGTGCCGGGCAGGTCCAGCAGGTTAGCTTCAACAGCCTTCCAGTTACCACGCATCATTTCGACGGTGGTGCCGGGGGCGTTGATAACCCGCTGGCGGGCGCCGGTTAGCGCGTTGAACAGGGTGGATTTACCAACATTGGGGTTACCCACCAGAGCAATAGTGGTGTCGTGGACAGTGGTGTCCAGGGTGATTGTGGCGTGACAGGAGCAGCTCACTTGATTACCTCCACGTTGATGTGGTGGGCGCTGCGGCGGTCTACAGCCACACGGGCGCCGTCAATATTTACCACTACCCCGCCAAAAGCTGCGCGGTTAACCACGTGGAGGTTAACGCCCGGGCGCAGGCCCAGTTCATGCAGGCGTAGTAGGTTCTCTTCGCTAATATCCAGTTCGGCCACCTTGGCGCGAACTCTTTTAGGGCACTGACTTAGCAACATGGCGCTATCTTAAGCCTTGCCTTACTTAGGCTAATAGGACCTTAGATGTTGCGCTAATTGTACCGGTTTTAGCTAAATACAATGCCTTCACTTAGCTAATTAGGTAAGGCTAAAGGGACCTTAAGCCAATATGGAAACGTTTTGTCACAAAAAGCTTGGGGCCGACTGGCTGCTGCCAGTCGGCCCCAACGCTCACTAGGGTAAACCTATTAACCTGGTGTTTTAGTTGAACAGGTCAGGCAGTACGCGCTCAACTGCGAGGCCTACCTCCGCTAGTTCTAGGACCATAGGCGCACCTAGGTCCTGAGAGAGGATGTCATGACCGGTGATAGCAAACAGGTCGCCACCGGTGGTACCAATGCGGGCAGCCTTAACACCTTCAGCTTCAGCGGCGGCGTAAACCGCCGGCAGCGCCCCTTCGGGCACAGCAATCACGCAGCGTGCCCCAGACTCAGAGAACAGGAAGGTGAAGTCATCCAGCCCGGCGCCGTCGGCGGCAGCAGTGGCCGCATTGGCGATGTCCACGCTTACACCCACGCCGCAGCGCAGGGAGCCCTCCAGCAGGGTCTGCACCAGACCACCGGCAGAGCAGTCGTGGGCGGCGCTGATCAGGCGCTCACCAGCAGGGGTGCGGGCCTCGCTTAGGGCCAACAGCACGTTCCCCAAAGCCATTTCGGCGTCCAGATCCACCTTGGGCGGCAGGCCACCTAGGTGACGGTGCACTACCCGAGCCCAGGCGGAGCCGTCCAGCTCATCGTAGGTTTCGCCCAGCAGCACTAGGGCTAGGCCTTCTTCCTGCCAACCTGAGGGGTTAGCGCGGGTGACGTCGTCGATCACGCCCAGCACGCCCACCACGGGAGTGGGGTTAATGGAGGAGTCGAGCAGACCCTTAACCTTGCCGTGGGAGTTGTAGAGGGACACGTTACCGCCGGTAACCGGAATACCCATCACCTTGCAGGCGTCAGCCAAACCGGTAATGGCCTCCACCAGCTGCCACATGGCGTCAGGGTCTTCGGGGGAACCAAAGTTCAGGCAGTCGGTTACCGCCAGCGGGCGGGCACCAACCGTGCACACGTTACGGTAGGACTCGGCCAGGGCCTGGGCGGCGCCGGTAGCCGGGTCAAGCTTGGTGAAACGCCCGTTAGCGTCAGTGGAGATAGCCACACCCAAGCCGGTCTTTTCATCCACACGCACCACACCGGCGTCGTCGGGCTGAGACAAGGCGGTCTGGCCGCGCACGAAACGGTCGTACTGGTTGGTAACCCAGCTGGCAGAGGCGTAGTTGGGGTTAAGCGCAATAGCCATGGCGTGGGCCGCTAGCTCCTTGGAGGAGGCTGGGCGCTGCAGCTTGGCGCTAGTGTCAGCGTTTAGCTCATCCTGCCAGGCAGGGCGGGCGTAGGGGCGATCATAGGTGGGGCCTTCGTGAGCCACAGTCTTGGGGTCCACGTCCACAATGCGCTCACCGAAGTGGTCAATGGTTAGACGCCCAGAGCCGTTAACCTCACCAATTACGGAGGCTTCCACATCCCACTTGCGGATGACCTCCATGAAGGCCTCCAGCTTTTCGGGGGCCACCACAGCCATCATGCGCTCTTGAGATTCACTCATGAGGATCTCGCCGGCGGTTAGGGACGGGTCGCGTAGCAGCACGTTTTCTAGGTTGACGTGCATACCGCCGTCACCGTTGGAGGCCAGCTCGCTGGTGGCGCAGGAAATACCGGCGGCGCCTAGATCCTGGATACCTAGCACTAGATCCTGCTTGAACAGGTCTAGACAGCATTCGATAAGTACCTTCTCCATGAAAGGGTCGCCCACCTGGACGCTGGGGCGCTTGGCCGGCATACCATCCTCGAAGGATTCACTGGCCAAAATGGAGGCGCCACCAATACCGTCACCGCCGGTGCGGGCCCCGAATAGTACCACCTGGTTGCCGGCGCCTGAGGCGTTAGCTAGGTGAATATCGTCGTGGCGCATAACGCCCACGCACAGGGCGTTTACTAGCGGGTTTTCCTGGTAGGAGGAGTCGAACTCGGTTTCACCACCAATGTTGGGCAGGCCCAGGCAGTTACCGTAACCACCCACACCGGCTACCACGCCGTGAACCACGCGGGCGGTGTCTTCATGGTCAACCGCACCAAAACGCAGCTGGTCCATAACCGCCACCGGGCGGGCACCCATAGAGATAATGTCGCGCACAATACCGCCCACACCGGTAGCCGCACCCTGGTAGGGCTCCACGAAGGAGGGGTGGTTGTGGCTTTCTACCTTGTAGGTGACGGCCCAGCCGTCACCGATGTCTACCACACCAGCGTTTTCGCCCATACCCACCAGCAGGTGCTCACGCATCTGGGGGGTGACCTTCTGGCCAAACTGCTTGAGGTGGATCTTGGAGGACTTGTAGGAGCAGTGCTCAGACCACATTACGGAGTACATGGCCAGCTCAGCGTTGGTAGGGCGGCGCCCAAGCAGTCGCTTAATGTCTGCGTACTCTTCCGGTTTGAGGCCCAGCTCCGCGTAGGGCATTTCCTTATCTGGGCTAGCCGCAGCGTCCTGAACGGTATCGGGGTGCTCCACGGGGGTAACGGAATTGGGCAGGGAGGTCATTGGCGCTCCTGAACGTGACGTTTAATTGCGCTTAACCGGCGTTGAGTGCGCCTAGCGCATTTACTCTCTAACTCTACTCGTCTTGACTGGGAAGTTAACAGTGGAAGCCGACAATCGGCCAATATGTGCACTCCAGCATTTTTCACATTGTTGTTTTCGGCGAAAATCCCAAAAGTGCTGTGCACCACAAGCAAATGATGTTGGACTGGTGTCATGAGGAACATCGACGTTACCCCTCGCCCCTTAGCGGAGTTAGCGAGCCACCTCAGCGACGCGGCCACGAAGCGCCTGGACGCCGTCGTCGACGCCGGACGCCGCCTAGGCCAGGGACGCACTATTTTCAACATCACCCCCAGCGCCGCTGCTGACTCAGGTGTGGCCGAGGCAGTAGAAACTATTACCGCGCTGGCGCTGGATGCGGGCATAGACACCCGCTGGTATCAACTGGATATGCCCGCCCCGTTTAGGGTTTTAAGCGAGCGACTAGACAACTGGCTGCATGGCTACGACGGCGACGGCGGGGTCTTGCGTGACAAGGAACGTGATCTTTATGAGCACGTGTTGTCCTCGAACGCGGAAAACCTGGTGGATGAGATTTCCAGTGGCGACATTGTGGTACTGCATGAGGCTGCCACCGCTGGCCTAGCCCAGGCTTTCTCTGAGGCGGGGGCCTGGGTGGTGTGGCGCTGCCACGGCGGCACTGAGGATCTAAACGAGCACAGCCAGCTGGCCTGGAGTTTCCTGGAGCCTTATCTGGACTGGGCCAACCGCATGGTGTTCACCCGTGATGTGTACCGCCCGCCATTTGCCCCGCCGGACAGCTGCGACGTGATTGCCCCTTCTATTGTTCCCGACTCTCCGAAAAACCGCGTTTTGGACTTGGATGAGTCCTTGTCGATTGTGCGTTTAGCAGGAATTTTCGACGGCGTAGCTCCCTTTGATGCGGTGCCTTTCATACGTGAGGATGGGCGCCCGGGTGTGATTGAGAGACTCGATGGCGTGATGCTGGCCGGCGGCCCGGTTCCCCAAGGGGCCCGCGTGGTTACGCAGGTTTCACGCTGGTCTGCGCTTAAAGGCAATGTGCAGCTGATTGAGGCTTTTGCCGCTGATCGTGAGTTGCTTGCCGACGACGTACACCTACTGCTGGTGGGGCCGGCTTTGGATAGTAAGAGCCGGCAAACTACCCGGGTGGTTAACAGCGCTAGTGGCGAGCCGCAGCTAGCTCCCCACAACGGGCATCCTTCTGAGGCGGCCAGGGTGTTGGCGCAGGTGCTTGACGCTCATGCGGTGCTGCCGCCGTCGCTGGCTGAGCGGGTGCACGTGGCCGCTATCCCAATGCTTGACCGCGAGGTGAATGCGCTGATTGTTAACGCTTTGCAGCGCACTAGCACGGTGATTACGCTGATGAGCCACCAGGAGGGCTTCGGCTTGCCGGTCACTGAGGCCATGTGGAAGAAGGCCGTGGTGGTGGCTGCCCAGGTGGGTGGCTTAATTGAGCAGATCGACGACGGCGTCAACGGGGTGTTGGTGCCGGGCCTGTCTGCCTACAGCTGGGGCCAAGCCGTAGCTGAGGTACTACGTTTCCCACAGCAGTCGGCAGAAATGGGCCTGGCGGCCCATGAATCTGTGCGCGCTAATTACCTGCCGGACCGCCACTTGCGTGACTGGCTGGAGCTTATCGCCACCATGGTGGACGAACGCTAAAACTGGTGGAGGCAGCCCCTGACGGGACTGCCTCCACTTTTAGTTGTTGCGCCTGGCTGTTGGCCGCGAGCGCCGGCCATCCGCTAGTGTCCGCTGGTCAACCGCGAGCGCCGGCTTGCCTGGCCAACTTGGCTGATCAGGCGGTGGCTAGCACTGCGTTTAGGGCGGAGGCGAATACGCCTAGGCCGTCAACGCCGGTGCGTAGGCCGCCGGCGCCGGTGGGGCCGAAGCCGGGTTCTACGGCGTGTTCGGGGTGGGGCATGAGGCCCACTACGTTGCCGCGTTCATTGGTTACGCCGGCGATGTCGCGGGCGGAGCCGTTGGGGTTGCCGCCTAGGTAGCGGAAGACTACGCGGCCTTCGCCTTCGAGGCGGTCTAGGTCTTCGTCGGAGGCGATGAAGTTACCTTCACCGTTCTTCATGGGGACCACGATTTCCTGGCCGGCGCTAAAGGCGTTGGTCCAGGCGGTGTCGGCGTTTTCGATCCGTAGTTTCTGCTCGCGGCAGATGAACTTTTGGTGGTCGTTGCGGATTAGGGCGCCGGGTAGTAGGTGGGCTTCGGTGAGGATTTGGAAGCCGTTACAGATGCCTAGTACGGGCATGCCTTTGTTGGCGGCGTCGATTACTTCTTGCATTACCGGGGCGAAGCGGGCGATGGCGCCGCAGCGTAGGTAGTCGCCGTATGAGAAGCCGCCGGGTACTACTACGGCGTCGACTGCGTGTAGGTCGGCGTCTTTGTGCCAGAGGCTGACGGGTTCGGCTCCGGCTAGGCGTACGGCGCGTAGGGCGTCGACGTCGTCGAGGGTGCCGGGGAAGGTGATTACACCGATACGTGCCAAGGTTTAGGCCTCCTCAGCGCGAACAGAAACCACGTCTTCAATGATGGGGTTGCTCAGCAGCTTGTCGGCGGCTTCGCGGGCGGCGGCTAGGTCTGCTTCGGTTACTTCACCTTCTACGGTTAGTTCGAAGCGGCGTCCTTGACGCACCGCAGTGAACTGTTCGAAGCCTAGGCGCGGTAGGGAACCCACTACGGCTTTACCTTGGGGGTCTAGGATTTCCGGCTTAGGCATAACTTCAACAACAATGCGTCCCATGGTTTCTCCTGTATGGGCGGGCGTAAGTCACTACCAGGTTACTAGCACCAACGGACAAACTACATACTTGCCAGGCGTTGTATATCTCAATTTATTGGTTTGGTTAGGTGTTTGGGGCTAGCGGGAAAGTAAGTAACTAATACTTTAGACTGGTGTTGACCGCGCGTGGCCTGCCCCGCCCCCTTTGTTTCGCTGTGGAAACGGCCGCTGACCACGCATCCATTAATCTCGATGAAGAGGACATAATGCGTCTGACTTTGCCTCGGCGTCGTTGGGCGGCCGGATTGGCTGTTGTGGCTATGACTTTGACGGGTCTAGCCCCGGTAGCCGTCGCAACTGGTCCGGTAGCTGTGCCGGCTAGCCCCACCCAAGACGATTCCCATCCCCAGGTTTTGCCTGCTCCCCAGTCACTGAGTTGGGGTAGCGGCGCTGCCACGTTTAAGTCCACTACGGTGCATTTTGATGTGCAAAACCAGGACGAGCCCACTAAAGCTACGCTGAATGCTTTAGCTAAAGCCAATAACTTGCAGGTCACTAGTGCGGCTGCGGCCACGCTGAAGGTCACGGTTAAGGTGGCTGCTTCTGGTGAGCAGGGCGACGGCGCTGGCCAGGCCCCTAAGCACGCTGAGGGCTACCTGCTTAAAGCTGAGGGCAACAGCGTCACTATTACCGGCTCTGATACGCGCGGCGCTTACTATGGCGTGCAAACGCTGCGTCAGCTGGTTAAAGACGGCAAGCTCTATCACGCTACGGTACGTGACTGGCCGCTGATGAGTGTGCGTGGCACGATTGAGGGTTTTTACGGTATTCCTTGGTCTCACCAGGCTCGCCAGGATATTTTGGCTTTCTCTGGCAAGCACAAGATGAACACCTACATTTACACCCCTAAGGATGACGCTTATCTGCGCGCTAAGTGGCGTGAGCTGTATCCGCAGGCGGAGCTGGCTAAGCTCAAGGAGCTGGTGGATGCCGCTAACGCCAACCACGTGGATTTTGTGTTTGCTCTCTCCCCCGGTAACGACATTTGCTATGGCCAGCAAAGTGACTATGACGCCACGGTGGCTAAGTTTGAGCAGCTACGCAAGATTGGGGTGCGCTCGTTCTATATTGCTTTGGACGACATTAACCCGCGTTTGAACTGCGATTCTGACGCCGCCCAGTTCCCTTCTCGGGGCCCTTGGACACAGCTGGCTGACGCCCAGTCTTACTATTTGAACAAGGTGCAAACTGAGTATGTTAAGGCCAACCACCTCAATGATTTGATGATGGTGCCCACTAACTATTCTGGTAACGCCACTGACCCGTTTAAGACGGCTCAGGGTGAGCGTTTGCACCAGGATATTCGTATGCAGTGGACTGGGATGGGGGTTTTCTCTGACCAGATCACTGTTGACCAGGTGACTAAGGCGGCCACCACCTACAACAATAAGCACCTGTTTATTTGGGATAACTTCCCGGTTAATGATGGCCAGCGGGGGCGACTGTTCCTTAACCCATTGGAGGGCCGTGACCCTAACCTGTACAAGTACATTGACGGTTTCACCTCTAACCCCATGATTCAGCCTTATGCTTCGCTACCGTCGCTAGCTAACTATGGTGATTACACCTGGAATGGACCTAAGTATGACGCTCAGGTCTCGTTTAAGGCGGCTTTGGCGGAGCTGGCTGGCACCAGTGATGGCCAGGTAACTAAGGCGCTTGATGCGTTTGTGGATCTTAACCAGTCGTGGAAGCCTTACCGGGCTTCTTCGCAAAGCGCCCCGCAGCTGTCTAGCGACGTTAAGGCTTTTAAGGATGCTTTAGCTAGCGGCAATGCGGCCACTATTAAGTCCACTGCCGCTACTTTGCGTGCGCGTTTGCAGCTGATCCAGCAGGCCCCGCAGCTGCTTGCCAAGATGGAATCTAAAGGTTTTTACAATGACATTAAGCCTTGGCTGGAGGCGGCCCGCGATTGGGCTAAGGCCAGCGAGTCGGCTGTGGATGTTTATTTGGCTATTGGCGCCGATAATGGGGAGCAGGCCACTAGCGCCCTGATGGCGATGCAAGCCTCACAGCAAAGCGCGCTTGCGCCCCGCGTGGATGATATGGATTCGGACTTTACGGTTAAGCCCGCTTCTATTACGGCTTCTGTGGGCGACGGCGTCTTTAACGCTTTCGTGGACGATGCCGCCAAGGCTTGGGATAAGTGGGCTGCTTTGACTCCCGCTAAGGGCGGGGCCGCCTTGAAGGTGAGCGAGGCTTCTACCACTATGGGCACTTGGGAGAGCTATGTGCCCGCTAATGCGGTTGATGGTCGGGAGGACACTTTCTACTGGTCTAACTCTGCCCCACAGCCCGGCTCTTATTTCCAGCTTGATCTTGGCAGCGAGCAGGAGATTGGTTTGGTGCATGTCAGCCAGGGCCGTAGTGCTTCGCAAACTGGCGACATGATCTATAACGCTGAGGTTGAAGTTTCTGGTGATGGCTCTAACTGGACTTCGCTGGGCCAGTTCACTAACCAAGCTGAGATTACGGCTAAGGCACCCGCCGGCACTATGGCGCGTTATGTGCGCCTGAAGGCCACTGCGGCTAACGGTAATGGGGCTTGGGTGCAGATCCGTGAGTTCCAGGTTTCTAGCCCCACTAAGGGCTTGTCTACCACTTTGGTTACCGCTAAGGATCACCCGCTAGATAATGCGGTTGACGCTAAGGGGGCTACGGCTTTGGTGGCTACCCAGGTGCCTGAGGGCGCTAATTTGGTGCGCGAGCTACCCCAGGCGGCTAGCGGCAAGGTGAGTGTGGTTGTGGCCGGCCAGGTTGGGGCCACAGTTGAGTACCAGCGCAGCGATGGTACTTGGGCGACTTTGGGTAGTGCCGACGCCGCCAAGCACTATCAGGTGTTTGCGGTTGAGGGCCCGGTTAAGGCGATCCGGCTGACTTCCATTAAGGGCGAGGTTTTGCCCAACATTTTGGAGTTTTCTTACCGGGCTTGGCGTGCGGGTGATCCTCAGCCAGGCTCGACGCCGGCGCCCACCCCTGCCCCGACGGTTGCGCCCACTGCGTCTCCGGCCCCCACGGCCAGCCCAGCGCCCACGGTAGCCCCCACCAGTCCGGCACCTACTGTGGTGCCCACGGCTACTCCCGCGCCCAGCCCGGCACCGACCAGCCAACCCACGGCTAGCCCGGCACCCACTGCGGCTCCCACGGGCCGGCCTAGCGCCCTGCCCAGCGCCTCCGGCAGGCCCGGTGCGCTGCCTTCAGCTAAGCCATCCTTGTTGCCTGGACAGCGGATCACGCTAAACCCGACCCCTGGACAGGCCCGCTACTCCAATGGAGTGTTGGCCCACACCGGGGCCAACCTTGCGGTTGGTTTAGTGGCCCTAGCGGCACTGGCTAGCGGCGGCTTGCTGCTGGCCCGGCGTCGTCGCCAAAGCTAAACCAAAGGCGCCGGGCAAGGGAACGGTAACCAAAAACCTTGCCCGGCCCTAAAAACACTTTTGGGTGGGACGCTTACAGCATCCCACCCAAATCTGTATCTAGCCGCTACAGCCACGGCGCAGCAGGCAGCAACCAGGGACCCAGCGCAGCAAAGCAAGCACTTAGCAGCACATCAGGCAGCAACCAGGGATCCAGCGCAGCTAAGCACGCACTTAGCAGCACATCAGGCACCAAGCAGGGACATAGCGCAGCCAAGCAAGCACTTAGCGGCGCGGCAAGCAGCAACCGGAGCTGCGGCGCGGCAAGCAGCAACCGGAGCTGCGGCGCGGCAGGCAACGCGGGGCGCTGCAGGGCGGCAGTTGTTGTTACAGGGCCAGGGGCTTGCCGGTTAGGCGCTCGTAGGCCTCCAGGTAGCGCTCGCGGGTGCGTTCAACTACCTGCTCAGGTAAGGCCGGGGGCTGCTGGCCACTGTTGCGATCCCAGCCGCTTTCCTTAGCTAGCCAGTCACGCACAAACTGCTTGTCATAAGAAGGCGTCACCTGACCCTCAACCCACTGGTCAGCCGGCCAGAAACGGGAAGAATCAGGGGTCAGCACCTCGTCACCCAAAACCAGTTCACCCTGGCTGCCGCGCCCAAATTCAAACTTGGTGTCAGCCAGGATAATGCCACGCTGCTTAGCGATATCAGCGGCGCGCGTGTACAGCTCCAAGGTGGCCTGGCGCAGTGCCTGGGCCGGCTCTAGACCAACCATTTGCGCCACCCGTTCAAAGGAAACATTCTCGTCGTGGTCGCCCAGCTCAGCCTTGGCGGCAGGGGTGAAAATCGGCTCCGGTAGCGGCGATGCCTCCACCAAACCAGGCGGCAAAGCCACCCCACACACCTGCTGGCCGGCGCGGTATTCAACCAGGCCCGAGCCGGTTAGGTAGCCGCGAGCTACGCACTCTACCGGATACATGTCCAGGCGACGGCAAATCATGGCGCGCCCAGCTACCTGCGCGGGCACATCCAGCGACAGCAGGTGGTTAGGTACTACCTGCTCCAGCTGCTCAAACCACCACACGCTCAGGGCGGTTAGCACCTTGCCCTTGTCGGGAATCTGCGAGCTGAGCACATAGTCATAGGCGCTGATGCGGTCGCTGGCCACCACCAGCAGAACATCCTCGCCCTCCCAGGGCCCCTCGGGGGCAGGCACATAAACATCGCGGACCTTGCCGGAAACCAGGTGCTTCCAGCCATCTAGAACCGGTGCGGCAGGTAGTTCAATTCCCATTTTTAACGCTCCACATAGGCGGGGGCGGCGATATCACTACGGTGATAGGCGCCGTCGAACTTAATCTTGCTTACCGCCGCGTAAGCCTTAGCGCGCGCTGCGGCCACATCTTCACCCAAAGCCACCACAGATAGCACCCGGCCACCGGCGGTAACTAGCTCGTTGTCGTCATTACGGGCAGTTCCCGCGTGCAGGACATGCACGTCAGAGTCAGCTTCAGCCTGCTCAATACCGCTAATCACATCCCCAGTGGTGGGGGTGGAGGGGTAGCCGGCAGCGGAAATAACCACGTCAACCGCAGCCTTATCACTCCACTGAGGCTCAGCCACCTGATCTAGGCGCCCCACCGCAGCCGCGTGCAACAGCTGGGGCAGCGAAGAGTCTAGACGCGCCAGCACAGCCTGAGTCTCAGGGTCACCAAAACGCACGTTAAACTCCACCACGCGCATACCCTTGCTGGTTAGCGCCAGGCCACAGTAAAGCAGGCCAATGAAAGGCGTGCCTCGGCGAGCCATCTCGTCAACCACCGGCTGCGCCACCTGCTCTATCACCTGCTGACCCAGGTCATCCGGGGCCCAAGGCAGCGGCGTGTACGAACCCATACCACCCGTGTTCGGGCCGGCGTCGCCGTCACCAATACGCTTAAAGTCCTGAGCGGGGCTCAGTGCGCGCACAGTGCGCCCGTCACAAACACAGAAAACTGAAGCTTCCGGGCCGTCTAGGTAATCCTCAACCACCACGGCGCCACCCTCGCGCTCTAGGCAAGCCAGGCCGTGCCTAATTGCCGCCTCACGGTCAGAAGTAACCACAACCCCCTTACCGGCAGCTAGCCCGTCTTCCTTGACCACATAGGGGGCACCAAACTCATCCAAAGCCTGCTCTAGCTGGTCAGGGCTGGTGACAATGCGGGCACTGGCGGTAGGCACATGGGCGGAGGCCATAACTTCCTTAGCGAAAGCCTTAGAACCCTCCAGGCGGGCAGCCGCCTTACTGGGACCAAACACCGCAATGTCTGCCTGACGCAAAGCATCAGCCACGCCTGCTACCAGTGGCGCCTCCGGGCCCACCACCACCAGGTCAGCCCCCATCTCACGAGCCAAGGTGACTACTTCATCAGGGCTGTTGGGGTCAATGAACAAGTTAGTGGCGATCTGCGCAGTGCCGGGGTTACCCGGCGCTACAACAAGTTCAGTGGTTTCAGGGTCACGGGATAAGGCACGGGCCAGCGCATGTTCACGTGCACCAGAGCCCAGAAGCAGGATTTTCACGTACCCACTTTAGCCGCTCACTGGCCCTAATTAAACCGCTAACGGTCCCAAATGTCCGCTAGTAGTTAACTAGCGATACTTAAACAAAAGTTTCCCCCCGCCCAGTGGGCGGGGGGAACTATCTATGGTTAGCGGCCAGCTAACTGGTAAGCAGCTGCTGTGTTAGCGCTTGGCTAGCTGGTTACTTGCTAGTTGTTACTGGCAGCGCTCACTTGGCGGCGGCGATGCGCTCACGGAACTTGGCCAGCTGAGCGGTGATCTCGGCGGGAACCTTGTCACCGAACTGAGCCAGGTACTCCTCGGTGGAGTCCATCTCAGCGGCCCAAGCCTCGGGGTCGATAGCGAAGAGCTTGTTCCAAGCAGCCTCGTCTACCTCGTCCAGGCCCTCAAGGTTGAAGTCCTCGAACTTGGGGTAGCGGCCGGTGACGCCGTCGATGGCCTCTACCTGGCCAGCGGCGCGACGCACGATCCAGTCCAGAACACGGCTGTTCTCGCCGTATCCGGGCCACAGGAACTTGCCATCCTCGTCCTTACGGAACCAGTTGACCTGGTAAACCTTGGGGAACTTGTCGCCAGCCTTGTCCTGCATCTCCAGCCAGTGGCCCCAGTAGTCGGCCATGTTGTAACCGCAGAAGGGCAGCATAGCGAAGGGGTCGTGGCGCAGGGAGCCGGCCTTAACGTCGGTGGCGGCAGCGGTAACCTCAGAGGCCACGGAAGCACCGATGAACACGCCGTGAGCGGGTTCGTACTGCTCGGCTACCAGCGGCACGTTGGTAGCGCGGCGGCCACCGAAGAGGATGGCGTCGATGGCTACACCCTCGGGGGCTTCCCAGTCACCACAGATGATCGGGCACTGAGCAGCCGGGGTGGTGAAGCGGGAGTTGGGGTGAGCGGCCTTCTTACCCTCGGCAGCGTCAGCCGGGGTGTAGTCGTTGCCGTGCCAGTCGATCAGGTGCTCGGGCAGCGGAGCGTCGATGCCCTCCCACCAAACGTCGCCGTCGTCGGTCAAAGCAACGTTGGTGAAGATGGTGTTGGCCTTCATGGTGTCCATGGCCATCGGGTTGGTCTTGTAGCTGGTGCCGGGGGCGACGCCGAAGAAGCCAGCCTCGGGGTTGATGGCGCGCAGGCTGCCGTCCTCACCAGGACGCATCCAGGCGATGTCGTCACCAATGGTCTCAACCTTGTAGCCCGGGATGGTGGGCTGGAGCATGGCCAGGTTGGTCTTACCGCAGGCGCTGGGGAAAGCGGCAGTTACGTGGTACTGCTTGCCGCTGGCCTCATCGGTCAGACGCAGGATCAGCATGTGCTCGGCCATCCAGCCGTCGCGGCGGGCCATGGTGGAGGCGATACGCAGGGCGTAGCACTTCTTGCCCAGCAGGGCGTTGCCGCCGTAACCGGAACCGTAGGACCAAATCTCGTTGGTCTCGGGGAAGTGGGTGATGTACTTTTCCTCGTTGCAAGGCCAGGTGGTGTCTTCCTGACCGGGAGCCAGCGGGGCACCTACAGAGTGCACGGCGGGAACCCAGGGGCGGCCTTCGTTAATCAGGTCCATGGCCTTGGTGCCAATGCGGGCCATGATGCGCATGTTGACTACCACGTAGGGGGAGTCGGTGATCTCAATACCCAGCTGGGAGATGGGGCCGCCGAGGGGACCCATGGAGAAGGGGATCACGTACATGGTGCGGCCGGCGTAGGTGCCGTCAAACTTCTCGTTGAGGATCTTCTTCATCTCAACCGGGTCATACCAGTGGTTGGTCGGACCGGCGTCTTCTTCCTTCTCAGAACAGATGAAGGTGCGCGACTCCACGCGGGCGACGTCGCTGGGCAGCGAACGGGCCAGGAAGGAGTTGGGGCGCTTCTCGGGGTTTAGGCGAGTGAACATGCCAGACTCAACCATTTCGCTGGTCAGACGGTCCCACTCTTCCTGGCTACCATCGCAGAAGTAAACCTTCTCAGGCTTACCTAGTTCAGCAATGCGGGTAGCAAAAGCAATGACGTCTTCGGGAGCGTTGGCCGGAGCAGCGGCGCGAACGTCCTGCGCGGTGACAGTCATATGATTCCCTTCCTTGGGGGTGCTTATTTATCTTTGGCTTGCGCCTGTTAACGCGCTTATTCTCTCTCAATACCCCGGGTGACTTCTTCCCAAAGGTCCTATGGTTCACGTCACATACGTAGAAAAGGCGCAGATAAACCGCGAGATTTACCTGCGCCTGAACTACTCAAAAGCCAACAAAAAGCTTCTAAGCTGCTAGGAAACACGCCCTAGCGAGATGGGTTTAGCTAAATAAGGCTTGCCCCACCATAGTGTCTGACTGACCGATACCGGCAGGAATCGCAAACAGGGCGCGTGCCTGGTGCTGCAAATATTCACTCAGGGCGTCCTTTTGAGTCATCTTGTCCAAGATCGGGTAGAAGTTTGTGCGCGGGTCACGCACGAAGGCAATGAAGAACAGACCTGCACTCAAACGCCCTAGTGCGTCTGAACCTTCGGTGTAGTTGTAGCCGCGACGCAGCATCCAGCGCCCCTTATTTTGCTCGGGGTTAACGATGGCGATGTGCGAGTCTGCGGGCACCTCCAGTTCTCCTTCCTTGTTCTTAGCCTTGAAGTCGATCGGCTTGAACTCGTCTTTGCCGCTGGTAGGAGCCGTAACGTTAAGCGGGGCACCGTAACGCTTGTCGCGCCCGAAGGTTTGTTCCTGCTCGATCAGACGCAGGTTGTCCCACATTTCAGCGAACATGTGGATTTTGCGCACCACAAAATAGGTGCCGCCAGCCATCCAGTCTGCGCCGCTGTCATCTCCCTTCTGCACCCACAGGTGCTCGTTTAGCTTGGCGTCTCCGTCTTCAGACTTAATGTTGTTGGTGCCGTCCTTGAAGCCAAACAGGTTACGCGGGGTTTCCTGGGCTACCGAGGTGGAGGAGGTGCGTCCATAACCGGTCTGGCTCCAGCGCATTTTGGCCGTGCCCATGGCAATACGGTTTAGGTTGCGAATGGCGTGCGCACACACCTGGGCGTCGTTCGAGCAGGCCTGTACTAGCAAGTCGCCGTCTGAGTCAGCAGAGCGGATGTTTTCGTTAGCGAATTTGGGCATGCCCTCAGACAGGATCTTGGGCATTTTTTTGGCAATGCCGAAACGGTCTTTGCCGTCGCTGTCTACAAACAGCGAGCGCCCGAACCCGAAGGTGATGGTTAGTCCGTTGGGCTTGTAGCCCCAGGCTTCACCGGTGTCGCGGGGCACGGCCTGCTTGTTTTCGTTGGGTTCGCCGCCTACTAGTTCGCCGGCGGTCATTTGCTGTGCGGCTACGGTCCAGTCGCTTAGCAGCTGTTTGAGCTCTTCGGGGTCTGTGGCGGTGACGTCAAAGGCGGCGCAGAACATGTTGTCTTGGGCGGGGGTGAGGATGCCGGCCTGGTGCTTGCCACGGAAGGGGTAGGTGTCCAGGATTTTGTCTGCGGGGGCATCTTCTCCCCCGGCTGCATAGCCACCGGCGGCGCCAGCTAGGGCCCCGGCGGCTAGGCCGGCCCCAGCAAAACCGAAGGCGGCGCGGCGTGAGACGTGGTGGGCGGCTTTGTCCTCGTCTGCTCCGCTGCCAGTGGCGACGACGGCGTCGCCGGTGGTTTCGTTAGCCGTTTCAGCCGCGTTTTGGGTTACGTCCGAGGCCTCTTCAGCGGGAGTGTTGGCGCTTTCGGTAGCGTCTGTAGCCTTGTTGCTCATTAGGTTCTCCTTGGCTAAATACAAATTTCCCAGTCATTATTATGGGTGTAAATAGCCCGCAGATCAGCCCCTAGGGCCTAAATCTGCGGGCTATTTAAGTCACATTTGCCTTACCTTAATCTGCTCAGCCTAAGCAAAGTGTTAGCTAAACAGGGTGGGCGCGGTGGTTAGCAGCGTTTATCAGTGCAGCACGATGCCGCTGATCTCGCTTAGCTGCTTGGCCAGGGCGGCAACCTCGCTGGAGAACTGCTGCTGAGCCTTGGTGTAGGAGTTCTTGGCGGGAGCCTCACCGGCGTCCTTCTGAACGGAGGCGATGGTGTCGTAGCCGACGTACTTGGTGGCACCGTCGGTGGTCTTACCGTCAGCGTGGGAGTCGATCAGCTTGTGTACAGCCTTGAACTTGGCCTTGATCTTCTTGTCCAGCTCAGGGTTGGACTTGGCCACGATTTCAGAGACGTTGCCGTAGGCTACCTCGGCGCCTTCAATGTTGGCCTTGAAGTCGTAGAGGTCGGTGTGGGAGAAGGTGTCTTCTTCACCAACAATCTTGGTGTCGGCCACCTCGTTGACTAGGTCAACGGAGCCGGTTACTACGTCGTTGATGGTCAGTGAGAACTTCTTGCCGTCCACACCGGTGATCTTGCCGTAAACCAGGTCGTAGAGTTTCTGGGTGTTTTCTTCCAGGTTGGTAGCGGCTGCCTTGCGGTCAGCGTCGCTGGCGAACTTGAACTGGCTACCCCCCCACAGGTCGGCCTCGATGCGGTGCCAACCGGTCCAGCTCTTGAGCACCTCGGGGTCGGTGACAGACTTGCCGGCGTCGGCAGACAGGTTCTGGATACGCACGTCGAGTGCGCCGTCGAGGTCACCGGCTTCCTTGATACCAAACTTCTCAGCGGTCGGCTCGATGCGCTCGTAGTGCTGGCGCGCTAGCGGGAACAGTTCCTTAGCCTTGGCGGTGTCACCAGAGGTGTAGGCGGCGGTGAAGGCCTTGGTGGCGGTTAGTAGCTGACCGACCTGGTCCTTAACGTAGGAGGTGTAGTTGGCTACGGCCTGCTCTTCAAGCTTCTTGACGTCGCCGCCGACGGCCACTTCCTTACCCTTGGTGACCTTGAGCTGGGTAGCTCCCACCAGGGCACCCACCATGTTGGGCTTGCAGGCGCTGTAGTAGGTGCCTTCCTTGAGGGCGGTGGTTAGCTCGGTGGAGGTACCCGGGCCGATGTTCTCCTTTTCGGAGACGATCTGTAGCTTGTTTTCGCTCAAAACCTCAAACTCGTTGGGGACAGTGCCCTCGTTGGAGATCTTGAAGGTCACCTGGCCCGCGGGGAAGGACTTGGAGGAAACCTCGCAGCCCTTGTCGGTGATTTTGACGTTGATGGTGTTGGAGCCGGCTGCGTTAGTGCCGCCACTGCCACCCTGGTTGTTTGCAGTGCAGCCGCCCAGGACAGACAGGGCGACTACCGGCAGCGCCACCAGCGCGGCACGTACTCGACGTGTAATCATCTATTTTTCCTTGTCGGATGGGTTTTGGGTTGGGAAGGAAGGGGTAGTTGCTGTGGTCGCCAAGCTTCCTTCCCGACGCCGTCGACCACAAGTCTTTTAGGCTGCGGCTACCTCAGCCGGCCTTGTTCTCCACCTTGGGGGCTTTACCCAACTTGGCGTGCGCCACCCGGGCGAAGAAGTACAAGGTGGGCCAGAAGTAGATGTTCCAGCCGATTACCTGCAGCCAGGTGGGGGTGGGGTTGACCTGGAACAAAGCCACACTGACCTCGTAAAGCCAACGCAACGGGTTAACCGAAGATTGGGGCACCCAGTTGGATACGTCCCAGGCGTGGTGAGCCCAGCCCGGCAGCAGCGAGGCTTCCTGAAGGTCACCAAAGCCGTAGGAGATAATGCCGGCGGCCACCACAATCAGGAAGTAGCCGGTCACCGTGAAGAACATGGAGAGGTTAATGCGCACTCCCCCGCGATAGATCAGGTAGCCCAGCACCATGGCCACCACCAGGCCACCGACCACCCCGGCGGCGATAGCGGGCGTGGATTTTTCTACAGCTGAGCGCACGGTCGCCCAAATAAATAGGGCTGTTTCGATACCTTCACGGCCTACCGCGAAGATAGCGATCCAGATAATGCCCCAGCCTCGCCCGTCTTTTTCTAGCGAGGCCGATAGGCTGTCGCGCAGGCCTTGGCTCATTTGGCGCGAGTTTTTGCCCATCCAGAAAATCATCCAGGTAACCATGGCCACGGCCACCAGCGACAGCGAGCCACCAATGATTTCTTGGGCCTGGAAGGTTAGGGTTTGTGGACCCCAGGTCAAGATGGCGCCAATGGCTAGCGGCACCAGCGCAGCGGCCAGCACCCCTAAAGTCAGCTTGCCAAACAGGTCTCGACGACCAATTTTGGCCAGGTAGGCGGCAATCACGCCTACCACCAGGGCGGCCTCTAGACCCTCACGCAGGGCGATAATAAAGTTCGCAAAGAATAGGGACATGCTCTTACTTTTATTAGGCTAGACTCACTTCCGAAAGGTCAGCCTAACCTTTATCTGCCCTACACTCAAGCAGTTTTAGCTAAGTTGAGACGCTCAATTGCCGTAACATGACTCACCCTTAAGTCCCAGACGCGGCGTCAGAATATTTGCGCAGCCACAGGCCGCATTTTTGGCCACACCATGCCATAAAACCGACATCTGCGGCGTCGAGAAAATAACTGCTTTATCCAAAGCCGCAACCGCCCTAGCCTCAGCGCTAAAACTACCAACGCTTAAACATGCGAAAATAGCTTTATGCGAGCATCAGCCAACCGAAGGCGTTTTGCGGCACTAACCTGCCTAGCCCTAGTCCCTGCCCTTGGCGCCTGCCAGGCCCATATGGATCTAACTGTGCATGAAGAGGGCACCTACGACGCCGTCATCCGCATGGTGGATAACACGTCCTCGCAGATCACCAGCACTTCACAGTGTAAGCAGCTGGCTAGTTCCCTGCGCAGCTCGATTGCCACTAATAAGGGCAGTGAAATTAAGGTCAAGTCCATCAAGGGCGACGAGGGTATTGGCTGCGAATTCACCTTTAAATCCATTCCGGTAGCCACCGCCGCCACTAAGCCGATCCCCAATGCCAGCGCCGCTAGCACCGCCAATGCCTCAGCTAACGCGAACGCCTCGGCGAGCCCCACCGGCGCCACTAACGCTTTAGTGTGGCGCCAGGGCAACAAGGTTTTCGTGCGTATTCCCGGGGTAAATACTGGCGGAGACTCTGATGCCGCCGGCGCTTCCCCTAGCGCCAGCACCTCAACTGGCGCAAACGGTTCCAGCAGCTCAAACGGTTCAAATGGCTCAGCTGGTTCGAGCGGCTCAGGTAGCTCTGGCGGCTCTAGCAAATCCGGCGGCAGCGATGATGTGGTTGAAAAATACAAGTCGCTGATCGACACCAAACTGACGGTAACTTTCCCCGGCGCAGTTATTGACGCTGGCGGCGGCAAGGTGCAGGGGCACAAGGTCACTTGGAGCGGCCCGCAGATCCTGGCTACTGGGGTCAGCGCCTCTGGCTACGCGATTGGTAATGGCGGCATGCCCTGGTATTCGGCCTCACGCCCGTGGTCTTGGTTGATTGTCGGCTCGGTCTTTGCGCTGACGGCATTTGGTTTTTGGCGACGCCGCCGCGCCCACACCAGCTAACAGCAGCCAGAGTGACGCCGCCGACCCCAGTAGCGCCGTCGACCCCAGGCAGCTAAAACGGCGCCGTCGGCCCCAAAAAAACCAATAAAAAGCCCCGGTAACCTTGAACTGCGTCCCGAAACTTGGACGCGTTTAATGGTAGCCGGGGCGATTTATTTAAGCGTTCGCGGGGCTCAGCGGCCCTGGGCGATCTTCTGCTTGCGCTTGGAGCTGACCACTACGGCCACAACCACAATCGCGATCACCAAAACCGCAGCCACGCCACCGATGATCAGGCCGGTAGACAGGCCAGAGTCAGAGGACTTGTCAGCAGCGGTGGCCTTAGCAGTGGCGGTGGGTTCAGCCTTCTTCTCGGCGCTGACCTTACCGGTAATAGTGCTAGCAGTGGTGCCATCAGCAAAGGTTACGGTGTTACCGGAGATGGTGCCGCCCTTAGCGGAGGTTACGTCGCCGGGGTAGGTTACCTTCATGTCCATCTTGTAGGTACCAACAGCCTGCAGGCTGGATAAGGATCCAGTTAGCGTGGAAGCATCAAAGGTGAACTCGCCCTTTTCTTCCTTACCACCCAGGATGGTGGCGGTGTCGCCCTTAACCACCAGGCGGCAGACCTTACCGCCATCAGTGCCATCAACAACCGTAGCATCGGTAGTGGTGCCCGCAGTGGCCGGAATAGCAGCCTTAATGTTGGGGCACACCTGGGTGATAATAGTGCCGTTATCGCCGTCGACAGCGATGTCAACCTGGTACACCGTGTTGGTCATGGACTCGATGTTGACGTTTGCGTGGATGGTGAAGGCCATAGCAGCCTGAGCCGGAGAAGCTACTAGCACGCCACCAACAGCCAGAGCTGCAGCTGCTCCTAGGGAAAGCGCCTTGGTGCGAATACGCTTAAAAATAGACATTATCTACCTTTCTTTCTGCCTGGTTTGGGGATAAGCAGAATCCTCGGCAATTGTATGGGCTCAAACTTGATACTTGCTGGGACGTGTCCGACTTGTTACCTAAGTGGGTAACATATAAACCAAAACGACGATATAGCCGAGCTATATCGTCGTTTTAGTTTTAAACAGCTAACAAATACGGCTTACTGCTGCGGGTAGCCGCCCTGTCGGTAGCCCTGCTGAGGATACTGGCCCTGCTGAGGATACTGACCACCCTGCTGCGGGTAGCCCTGTTGAGGATACTGGCCGCCCTGCTGATAACCACCCTGGGGGTAGCCACCTTGCTGGGGGTAGCCCTGCTGCGGGGCGTAACCAAACTGGCCACCCATCCCACTAGGCGGCTTCTTCTTGCCAGAGCGCACCGCGAAGAACGCGCCCACACCAACCAGCAGCACTACTACTACACCAATGATTACGTAGAGCACGGTGTTGTCATCTGAGCTTGAGGAGCTAGAGGAGCTGGAGGAACTACCTGAACCCTTGGCACTAGCGTCCCCATTGTTAGAGGAACCACCCTTGTTATCAGAAGAACCCCCGTTGTCAGAGGAGCCACTACCCGGATTACCTACTACCTTGAACTTTTCACCCACCTTGAGCTTGGCGGTGTTGCCGCTAACTTCAGCGCCTTCAGCGGAAACAATGCCGCCAGCAAAGGTGAAACGATAGTCGAACGAACTATCACCATAGCTACTGAGACTGCTAAGCCCAGTTAGATCGCCTGAAACACTCACATTGTTACCATCGCGCTCAACCTTGGAGCTAATGCCGCTCACGCCAGAGCCGGATGTGGTAGAGTTAATTAGTGTCTCAAGCGGCACAGTAACTTCGACGGCACAAACTTCTACACCCTCATACTGGGTAATTTCAGATTTATTAACGGTGCCATAACCAAGCGGGCTAGTGCCGCCAGTGCTGTACTTACTGCACATAGTCTTGTGGTCAGCGCTTTGGACGGTGCTGTGGACCTTCATAGAGACTGTTACATTGTCCCCAGCGAATTTAAATTCGGTCCACACTTTCATAGTTTGAGCGTCATCAGCACGCGCTGGGACGGTAAGACTTACCAGCGAAAAGGCCAGCACAAAGGCAGCCAAGATGGCCCCTAGGCGCGCCACAAACTCACGCGATTTAAAATCAACAGTGTTCATGTTTCATACCCTAGCCCTTTTTAGTAGGCCAGGCATCTTAAAACTTTGGGGATTAAACCCCGGCGCCCAGCTATTTTCTGGCTTTGCGCGGCTTAGCGGGGCGGTGTTTGTGGCCGCAGGGTCCCACCAGAAGCAGCACTACCCCGATGACTACCGTGAGCGCCGTCGCCCCCACAATCACGTAAAGCACGGCGCTACCAACCGACATCTCCGCCCCAGAGTCGCTGGCATTAGTGATAACAGAACTGGTGGTGGAGCTAGCGTCAGTAGCCACGTAACTGGCGGCGCGGACCGGCGAATTTACCAGCAGCAGTGCAAAAGCCAGCAGTAGGGTACCTACCACAGCCCCTACTCGCTCTAACACTACTCGCACACCGTTTACCCTGTTCACGCCCCTATCCTAGGGGCATTTAACCGGGATTTACCTGGATTTTAGCTGGGGATAACTCCCCTACTGCGCAGCTCTTCGGCCAGGCGGTGGCGCGCTATCTGTATTCTGGCGGCGCATTACCTGCATTTTCCGACGACGAAGGCGCCTTCTGCGGCAAACCGGAATTGGCATCTGCTGGCATAGCGGCAGGCCCTAGGTCTTCACTAGAAGTTACCGACTTAGCAAAACAGGCCTTAACGCACACAAAAATCCCTACCGTACCAACAATCAGTATCAGCGCAAGCAATGCAGTAAGCACCTGCATAAGATCAATCGACCATAACAGGCGATAGAATGACTGTAACGAGCGATAAAATCTTGGAGTCGAGGAAGTTAGGTCCCCTCTGGCCGGTATCTCGTTAGAGTCACTGGCTGGTATCTCGTTAGAGTTGCGGGAAGTCAAAGAAGCTACTACTTCAAAGTCTTCATTTTTGGCAACGAAAATGGAGGCATGCTTTTCCATCTCACCTCCAAAATAAGAAATAGTCTCTACATTTTGAAATCTAATAGTATATTCAATCTCGCCAGTGTAAGCAGGATCTGTTACACCTATTATTTTAACGATATTACCTTCAACAATAATCTCAGCACCATATATGAGTGCGTGCGATAACTCCTCTTTAGAGATCGCGACAATATAAGCTGAGCAAACTTCTACATCACCATAATGCCCCATCTCAAGCTTATAGACTTCCTGACCTAGGTCAGCCTCTAACCGCTTAACGTAATCAGAGCTTTTTGAGCATATGCTTTTGGTTGATTCATTAGAATTTATATGTGTTTTTATCTCAACATATGCCATACTATTATCAAAATTTATTTGCACCCAGGTGTGCATGCTATCTTCACCATGCGCCGGTGCAGACACAGCAACCGGTGCGGACACAGCAAACAGCGAGCAAGTCAGCATAAGCACTGACCCTAAAACACCGCATACACGAGTCGCCATTGATCGCGCGTTAGCCATACTACCCGCCCTTTAGCTCTATAAACTCAGTAAATAAATCAACTAGGGATAACTGCTTAAGCCTAGCTGTTATACACCAACTAACAGTTATTAAACGAAACCAGGGCCGGGTGTAAAACCACGGCCCTGGTTGAGATGAATTCTAGCTAGCCGTTGTAGCCGCCATATTGACCCTGCTGGGGGTAGTTGCCCTGTGGCGGATACTGTTGCTGGGGGTAGGAGCCAGGCCCGTAAGACTGCGGCGCGTAAGCAAACTGCCCACCCATCCCGCTAGGCGGCTTCTTCTTACCTGAACGCAGCACCAGGAAGGCACCCAGGCCCACAAGCGTTACCACTGCAACACCAATAATTACGTAAAGCAGAGTGTTGTCACTTGAGGACTTGGAGCTCTTTACGGCCAGCGGAGTGGGCGTAGCGGTAGCTGGAGCGCCGTTGGCGACGGTGTTTTCATTGTTGTCAGAACCGGGAGTAATAGAAGGGCTCGCAGAGGCAGTAGCGCCACCCTGGTTATTTCCCGAGGATCCGCCATTGTTGGATCCGCCATTGTTGGAGCCGCCGTTGGAAGACCCGCCATTTGAGCTGCCGCTGCCCGGATTACCAACTACCTTGAAATTGCCGCCAAGCTTGAGCTTTGCAGTATTACCGCTGACTTCAGCACCCTCAGCGGAAACGATGCCACCAGCAAAAGTGATCTTGTAAACCATAAACTTAGCGCTAGTAGCATCAGAGAAGACAGCCAAATCGCCTTCATAGACAATGTTGGAGCCTTCACGGTAAAGCTTATCATCTTTCCCAAAACCAATAGAAATAGCACCAGAGCTAATGTACTGGTCAATCGTTACAGTTCCCTGCATTTCGCAAACTTCAACACCCTCATACTGGGTAATCACATACTTGACAGCACCATCATAAGCACCGGAATTATCATGTTTGTTGCACATGGTTTTGTGGCCAGAGCCTTGCATTGTGTTGTGATACCTATAGGAGAAAGTTATATTATCTCCGCTAAAGCTATATTCCACCCATATTTTCATGTCGAGCTCGCCGTCAGCGCGGGCTGGAGCGGTAAGACTTACCAGCGAAAAGGCCATCACCAAAGCAGCCGCAACGGCCCCTATACGCGCCGCAAACTCGCGTGATTTAAAAGCAACAACGTTCATGGTCTTAGCCTAGCCATTTTTAACCGGATAAGCATTGGGGACAAGTCCCTAGGGTTACCTGACCACAGTCACAACCGCCCCAAGCCCAACCAATCTAGCTATTTGCCAAGCCCAGACAAGCTTATCGTCAATAGCTAGGGCTTCTTCCTAGATTGCCAGACAGCAACCCCTAGTCCACCCAGCGCCAGCGCCCCTACCGCCACAACAGCCCCATAAATAATGGTGTCGTTGCTGCCATCAGTAGAGCCGACGGCGCTGCTAGTGCCGGCCGAGCTGGTTGCGCCAGCCCCAGCCGCAGCTGCATTAGAAGTAGTCTCTTGCGGTTTAATCGCGTCACTAGCCGCAACGCTAGGAGAGCTAGTCGCAGCAGGAATACCAGAGCTAGTAGCAGCACCTAAAGAAGTAGCACCACTTGAAGCAGAGGGAGAAGAGCTAGTTCGCACGGAAGGATCAGGGTTGCCGACTATTTCAAAACTAGTGTCAGTTACAGTCACAGTGTTTCCAGTAACGGCGCCACCAGAAGCTGAAACAATTCCGCCATCAAAAGTAAAGCTATAAAAAGTTTGATTTACAGTATCTGGAATATAACTGCCTTGAACTTTAAGATTATCACCATCGCGACTAACAGTAAAAATATAACCAGGGAAAGGACTGGTTATCATAGTTTCGAGTGGCTGCACACCCTCCACTACGCAAACCTCCACACCTTTATACTGCTCCAGCTGAACCCGGGTCGTCGTTCCCCCTCTTCTGGTCTGACCAACATACTCTTTCGAACTATCACAAGAGCCTTTAGTGTAATCATCTTGAGGCATATTATAAAAATGCACTTTGTTAGTGAAAATTATGGAATCTCCCTTAAACCTTACCTCCATCCAGCTCTTACTATCAGCTCGTGCCGGCGAGGTTAACATCAGCAAGGAAAATACCAGCATAAAAGCAGCCAAAGCTGCACCTACTCGCACTACAAGCGCGCGCATTTTTAAAACCGCACTGTCCATAGCCCTGCCTACCTTTGCTTTCAGATTTTCTTCTTAGATTGCCAGACAGCAATCCCTAGTCCACCCAGCGCCAGCACCCCTACTGCCGCAACAACCCCATAAATAATGGTGTCGTTACTGCTATCAGAGCCGACGGCGCTGCTAGTGACAGCTGAACTGGTTGCGCTAACTCCAGCTGCAGCCACATTAGAAGTAGTCTCTTGCGGTTTAATTGCGTCACTAGCCGCAACGCTAGGAGAGCTAGTTGCAGCAGGAATGCCTGACTTAGAGGAGTTCAAAGGACTGGCAGTGCCTGAACTAGAAGGCTTGGCGCTAGCAGAAGCTTTAGTGCTGCCTACTACTTCAAATGTGGCATCATAGAGGCCTTTATTGCCAAATACAGTTGCAGTATTGCCGACGACATTAGCACTCGTTGCTGTGGTGATTCCGCCATCAAAAGTGAAACTATAGGTATCTGAATACTGAACCGTGTCGTGTGGCGCAACACCTTTTACCTTGATTTTTTCACCTTCGCGCAGCACACCGAAAAGTTCACTACGCGCGGTGCCGTTTAGCATTGCCTCAAGCGTTGCCTTGGATTCAACAGCGCAAACTTGCATGCCCTGATAGTGATCTAAATAGGCTCTGGTGGTTGTCCACCCCCATACGGTAGTGCCTACGTTTTTTTGGGCCTCGGTACATATATCTGCAGTGGCAACGTCGCCACCTTCACTTTCGGACATACGAGTTCTTGAGGTAGAAATTACCTCATCGCCGCTGAATCTTGTATTGTGCCAGCCGAGCATAGAAGCATGTGCTGGCGGGGCCAGCAACAGTAGAGAAAATGCCAGTACAAAAGCAGCTAAAACCGCACCTACTCGCATCGTAAGTGCACGGGCATTTAAAACCTCAGCGTTCATGGATTAACCCTAACCAGTTTTAAGCGGCTGACCACCCCCAAAACTCCCAATAGTTAGAGCTAGCATCCAGATTCAGCTAAAAATTAGGGCCGTAACCAAACTGGGGACCAACAGGTGGCTCGGGGTGCTTTTTCTTACGAGAACGCAACGCCAACAACACCGCCAAGGCAATAATTAGCACCACTGCTGCAGCAATAAACGCATAGAGCAGAGCGTTGTTACTTGAAGAGTTTGAGCTAAAGCCAGCAGCTAGATCATCAGCCTTATTATCGCCGGAAATAATATTTGCTGAACCGTTAGGGTCACCAACCACCTCGAAGGTGTCGGCACTTACCACAAAGGTGTTTCCCTCCACCTTGCCGCCGGTAGAAGAGACAATCCCGCCATCGAAGGTGATGCGGTATTCGATAGTTGAGTTCTCAGAGTACTCAGACCTGTCACTTTCAAGTTTTAGGTTTTTACCGTCACGAGCAACAGAAAAACCGTAGGTTTCATCGGTTGAAGTCTCGATCATCGAGTTAACTGTTAAGTTGCCCTCGATAACGCAAACTTCCATGCCGTTGTATTGCTCTAGTTCAATCCTAGTGATTTCACCATTTGCCCCAGTGCTAGAGCTGGTGGCGCTCTTATAGCTAGCACACAGGCTTTTAGTAGTCGTATATTCGCTGGAAACATGAGTTTTCATGACGTAAGAAACCTTATCGCCACTAAATTTCATGTCCACCCAGCTCTGCGTGCTCTCAGCGTGGGCAGGCGCAGCCGGGAGCAGCAAAAAGAACGCCAGCATAAAAAGCGACAAAGCAGCCCCAGCGCCAGCTGTAAACACACGTGCCCCGGCCGCAAGCGCAGGTGCTCCCGCCGTAAAGTTGCGTATCTGCGTCGCAAGCGCGCGTGTAGACCTGTTAAGTCCCGCCGCGAGCGCCCGCCTATGCGCGCCAAGTCCCGCCGCGAGCGCCCGCAGCCTAAAAGCATCTATGTTCATGACCCAACCCTAACCAGTTTCGGCTAGGCGGTCATATCCCCTGCGTAGAGGAGCATAAACGCACGCTTAGATGGCTTTGCTAGATCCCATAGCGGTCATATTTGCCTGGTTTTACACCTTTGCTTTGTTCTTGGCCGCTTGGGCTATAGGTGCCTACATTAGTTGGTTGGGCAGTTAGTTGTGCAGGCTGCGAGCGCTTTTTTGATGGGATAGCCAGGAAAACTACTAGGCCAACTACGGCTGCAACTATCACGCCGATCAGCGCGTAAATCAGGGTGTTTCCCGAGGAACCTGACTTGGTATCGTCAAAAGCTTGGTTTTTCGCGTTATCAGTGCCTGCAGCCTTGTTTTGGCTGGGTGCAGCAGAGGGAGTTTGGCTAGCTTTTCCGCTGCCTGGATTCCCCACTAACTCGTAGTCGCCAGTGTTGATGGTTATGGTGTTGCCATCTACTTTGCCACCCTCATGGGATACAATTCCGCCCGCGAAAGTGAAGCTATGTACGATATTTCCCTCATAAGTGACAGCAGAAGTGACTGACCCAGTTACGCGCACATTGTCACCGTCGGCTTTAAGAACAAAACCGTAGTGGCCGTCTCCTTGCAGGGCCTTCTTAAGCGAGCCAACCCCCTCGACAGCGCAAACTTCTATGCCTTGGTACTGCTCAACTTCTGCCTTGGTTACTTCTGCACCCAGGTAATTGACTTGCTTTGCGTGAGTAGAGTCTTTAGTGCATATGCTTCTGGTAGATTCACCGTTTTGCTCAAGAGCATGGGTTTTTGCCGATACGTATATTTTGTCCCCATCTATTTTCACATGCGTCCATATGCGCATGCTGTCATAGGCGTGGGCGGGGGTAGTCGGCACTAGCAGGGAAAACGCCAGCATAAAAACCGCCAAAACCGCCCCTACGCGAGCTACAAACCCACGCACCGCCAGCGCACTATTCCGCGCCCCAACATCTGCTGATAGCCCCGCCGCGAGCGCTTGTCTCCGCACTTTCGCCACGCGCGTGCGGACATTAGAAACAACTGTGTTCATGGCTTAAACCTTAGTCATTTTCACCCTTTGATAGCCACTAAATTCCCACCTACAGTACGTTTTACGTAAAACAGCCGACGACGTCGTCACAGCTGCTGCCTTTACGTTGCGTTACGCTGCAGTCCCACTAAAAACAACCAGGCCACATTACCCACCCATATATAGGCAACCAGGGCCGGTTACCCGACCCTGGTTGGATAGAAGGATTACTTGCTGACGTCTCAGACGCCCTGACCACCCTGAGCGTTAGGGTTGTAAGGCTGCTGAGGGTTAGGCTGCTGGGGCACACCAGGCTGCTGCGCGCCAGGCTGGGGGGCGCCAGGAGCTGCCTGACCCTGAGGGTACTGACCCGGCTGAGCGGCGTAAGGAGAAGCGAACTGCTGAGGCTGGGCCTTCTTCTTGGAACGCATGACGAAGAAAACCACCAGGCCGATGCCACCACCAATTACCGCACCGATCAGTGCATACATCAGAATGCTGGAGCCGCCACCGGGCTTACCGACAACCTCGAACTTAGTGTCGGTGGTAACGAAGGTGTTGCCTTCAACCTTACCGCCGTTGGAAGAAACGACGCCGTCATCGAAGGTGAAGCGGTACTCGATATCGCCGACAGAGGCGAAGCGGTTGCTGGAGGTGCTCTTAATGGTTAGCTTGTCGCCATCACGCTTGATAGAGAAACCGAAAGCGGAGGAAGAGTTATCCTCATTCAGCTTGCCCTCTGCCTCGATGACACAAACTTCTACACCCTTGTACTGTTCTATCCCAGACTTGGTGACTTTACCGTCAGAGCTCGTGGTAGCCGATTTTTTCATCGCATCGCAAATTGTCTTGGTGGAGCCATACTCACTGGGAGCGTGCATCTTCAGTGAGATAGCCACATTTTCACCACTGAATTTCATGCCAAGCCATACCTTGAAGCTGTCAGCGTGAGCCGGAGAAGTAACTCCTAGCAGCGAAAAAGCCAGCACAAAAGCAGCTAGTGCGGCACCTACGCGTGCAATCATCGCGCGGGGGTTAACGTTAATAGCGTTCATGTCTCAAGCCTATTAGGTTTTATCTGTTTAGGCACAATCTGGTTGTTTTCTTTCAAAACAAGACCAGGGCCGGGGATTAGTCCGGTCCTGGTCTTGAGAAGAAAAAGCGTTAGCTAGCCGTTGTAGCCGCCGTAACCCTGCTGGCCATAGCCCTGATTGTTTTGGCCGTATCCTTGCTGGCCATAGCCCTGCTGACCATAGCCTTGAGGTTGTTGGCCATAAGGCTGGGCCTGCTGACCATAGCCCTGCGGCTGTTGGCCGTAACCCTGCTGACCGTAAGGCTGAGCCTGCTGTCCGTAACCGGGCTGCCCATAGGCCTGTTGTCCGTAGCCCTGGGGCTGGCCGTAACCCTGCTGGCCGTAAGGCTGACCGTAGCCACCGTACTGAGGCTGGGGCTGCTTCTTAGAACGCATCACGAAGAAGACGGCCACCCCAGCACCGATCACAACTACCAGTCCGATCAGCACAAACATCAGCATGTTGGAGCCACTACCAGGCTTACCTGTCACCTCAAAGCTACCGCTATTGGCAATGAAGGTGTTTCCGTCAACCTTGCCGCCACTAGAAGAAACCACCCCACCATCAAAGGTGATACGCACCTCCGTGCTGGCTGCCGAGGTGGTTACAGAGCCGCCGCTGCCTTTAACCTTGATATTGTCACCATCACGGCTAACAGAGAAACCAAGCGATGAACCTGATTTGTCTACTACCTCGCTGAGGCTCCCACTGCTTTCAATAGTGCAAACCTCAACGCCCTCGTACTGTTCTACCTCAATCTTGTCAACTTTTTTGCCGATCTTCGTTGAGTTGGCCTCGCTCTTGCTCTTCTCACAGAGACTCTTGGTAGACATCCCATACTGCTCGGGAACGTGTATTTTAAGCGACAAAGTCACCTCGTCCCCGCTGAATTTAAGCTCAGTCCAGGTCTTTACATCGTCAGCGTGAGCTGGGGAAACCATAGTCAGTAAAGAAAAAGCCAGCACAAAGGCAGCTAAAGCAGCACCTACACGCGCCAAAACCGTGCGCGGGTTGAAAGTAACAGCGTTCATGGATCCAATCCTAATGCCATTGCCACGTCATTCGCCTCATTTTTAAGGGGATCAATCCCTAGCGCCATCAGCACATACCGGCTGCCCCTGCCGGCCCTGCACAAGGTCAGGCCACACTGCAGCGCTCCCCATACCTACCACACAGCCCGCGCCCGGGATGCACTCACGGCCTGGGCTGGTTAGCCTAATGCGCACGTGCCGCGCAGCCCGCGCAAGGGATGCACAGTAATTACAACAATGGCGCAGCCTAAGCTGCGCCATTATCTGTAAACACCGTTAGTTAGCGGTACATATCCTCAAAGCCTGAGCCTTCAAGCTTGTAGTAGTAGCCGTCTTCACCCGGGTAGTAGGCCACGCCGTCCTGGTAGTACAGGCCGTTGGGGTGGTAACCATCCTCAATGGTTTCCTCAGCAACACTGGGGACTTCCTCAATGGGCTCTGCATAGTCCTCGTAGCCAGCATCTGCATACTCTTCGTCGCCGGCGCCAGAGTCATAGACCCCACCCTCTACGTAGGATTCGTAGCCTCCGCTTTCGTAAACGCCCTGCTCAGCCGCAGCCGCATAAGTGGCAGCCATAGCGGCGTCGTTATCAGCATTAGCCGTGTGGATTAGCGGTACCCCGGGGATGCCAGCCGCAGGAATCTCAGATTCGCTGATTGGGGCAATTTCAGACAAAGAAACCGTCTGGCCCTGCGGGTCAGGGATCTGACCGGCTGCAATAGCCGCCTTAGTAGCCAGGCTTTCCTTAACGCGCTTGTAAATACGCACGCCACCCAACCACAAAATACCAGCCAGGATCAGGCAGGAAGCAATACCTAGCACCCACCGCACCACATGCTGCAAGGCAAGCGAGGGAACCGTGCCAACTACCTCAAAGGAGGTAGCACCCTTTTTAGGAACAGCGGTAGAGCCGTTAACGTCGGCGTTCTTGTAGGAAATAATCTTGCCGTCGTACTTAACCGTCACGTGAGAGACGATCAGCTGGTTAGAAATAGCGATGTAGCGAGGGATAGACACCTTCACGCGGTGGTCTTTGTCGGTGCTCATGTTGAAGCCACCGAACTGCGTAAGCGCAGCCGGACCAGCACCGTTTTGGAAAGCGCCCTCTACCTTGGCTTCACATACCTCACGACCATTGCGCTTACTTACCCAGGTAACCACCTTGGCGTTGTGAGTGGTGGTTCCCTTGTTTTTATCTGCACCTCTTTGAATAGTTTGGCAGATGGTAGCTGGTTTCAAACCAGTGTGCGAACCGGGCGCAAACGCGAAGTCAAGCACCGCGTAGTTTTCGCCCTTTACGTTAACGTTAAACCAAATCTCATTGGGCTGTGAGGTTTCAGCTTGAACCTCAGAGACGCTTAGCGGCGCCATGAAAACCAGCAGCCCCGCCGCTAAAGCCGCAAGTACACGGCTAGTTACAGACTTGTAGTTAAGGGTGTTCACGGGTTCCAGCCTAGCAGCTTCAGTCAACTAACGAGTGGCGAGAAATTGTGGCTTCACGCCCTGCTCCCACACCAATGGCAGAGATTCGCACCCCAGCCAACTGTTCGATTCGTTCCACGTAACGCTGGGCATTAAGCGGCAAATCCTCGAATTTACGCACGCCAGTGATGTCTTCACTCCAGCCGGGCAGCTGCTCGTAGATGGGCTTGGCGTGGTGGAAGTCAGACTGGGTTAGGGGCATTTCGTCCCAGCGCACGCCGTCGACGTCGTAAGCCACACATACCGGAATGGTGTCGTGCCCGGTGAGCACGTCCAGCTTGGTCATCACTAGGTCAGTTAGGCCGTTAACGCGCGCTGCGTAGCGGGTGACGACGGCGTCGTGCCAGCCACAGCGACGGGCGCGCCCCGTGGTCACGCCGTACTCTCCACCTTCAGCGCGCAGACGCTCACCCATTTCGTCGTTTAGCTCTGTGGGGAAGGGACCTTCACCTACGCGAGTGGTGTAGGCCTTAACCACACCGATGACGCGGTTAATGCGGGTGGGGCCCACGCCGGTGCCAGTGCAGGCGCCGCCGGCGGTGGGATTGGAACTGGTCACGAAGGGGTAGGTGCCGTGGTCAATGTCTAGCATGGTGGCCTGACCGGCCTCGAACAGCACCGTCTTGCCCTCGTCTAGGGCCTTGTTTAACAGCGTGGAGCAGTCCACCACCATGGGACGCACACGCTCGGCGTAGCTGAGCAGCTCGTCAGCAACCGCGTCAGGGTCGATCGCGTTGCGCTTGAAAATCTTGGTTAGCAGACCGTTCTTCTGGTCCAGTGCGGAGCGGACCTTTTGGCGCAAGATGGACTCGTCAAACAGATCCTGAACGCGGATACCGATACGGTTCATCTTGTCGGCGTAGGTGGGGCCAATGCCACGGCCGGTGGTACCCAGCTGGCGGGCCCCCAGGAAACGCTCAGTGGCCTGGTCAAGCACCCGGTTGTAGGAGGGGATCACGTGGGCGTTAGCGCTGATCAGCAGCTTGGAGGCGTCCTTGCCGCGCGAGGTGATTTCCTCGATTTCGCTAAAAAGCACCTCTAGATCAACCACTACCCCGTTGCCGATAACTGGAGTTACTCCCTCAGTTAACACACCGGCCGGCAGTAGGTGGAAAGCAAACTTTTCCCCGTCAATAACTACGGTATGACCAGCGTTGTTACCGCCGTTGAACTTGACTACGTAGTCAACATTCTGACCTAGCTGATCGGTTGCCTTGCCTTTTCCTTCGTCGCCCCACTGGGTTCCGACGACTACGACACCTGGCATTGAAAACTCCTATAAACGGCAAACGCCGCGTTGACCACACGACTGCATCAGTCTAGCGGCCCTATAGGCAGATTTCTACATTTTGCCGTTACTATACCGTTTTATTTTGTTTTGGCAAGCACCTACTGTGGTGTCCACCCTACCCCCAACCCCACTGCACATATTGTGACCTGCGGGAATACTTTTTTGTTTGGTTTGGTTGGATCTAGTGTCATCACCTGACATATGGCGACGGCGCCAGGAAGGTCCCCGACGCCGTCGCCACACTTTTTGGCTTAAAGCCACGTTTTATGCACGCTTCTTACACGCGCCTGAGTTGAGTGCGCTTGAGCTGAACGCTCCTGAGCTGGGTGTGCTCAAGTTGGGCCCGCTCACTTTAGGAACTCGCGCACCTCATCAGCACTGGCGTAGGAGGCCTGCGCGCCCACCTTGGTGGTGGAGCAGGCCGCTACCGCCGCAGCCAGTGTGGCGCCGTCGGCCAGCGAAACGCCTGCAGCCAAAGCCGACAGCAGCGTGCCCATGAAAGAGTCGCCAGCACCAGTGGTGTCTACCGGGTTGACCTTAAAAGCTGCCACCCATTCGAGGCGCCCATCTTCATAGATCAGAGAGCCGGCTCCACCCAGGGTGAGCACCCCGCGCTTAACGCCAGTAGCCATGAAAGCCTTAGCTACCTGCTCTAGATCTGCGGTATCTACGCTTTGCCCACTGACCAGCGCCAACTCGTGCTGGTTGACGATCAGCACATCGGTTAGTTCCAGCAGTTCAGGCTGCAGCTGGCGGGCCGGGGAAACATTGAGAACCACAGGCACGCCAGCCTCGTGGGCGCAGCGCGCTGCAGCGGTGACAGTTTCCAGGCTTACCTCCAGACACAATCCCAGGGCCCCAGCCTCAGCAATTACCTGCGCCTTATCAACCACATCAGCCGGAGTGAGGGTGGCGTTAGCGCCAGCTGAGATCACAATGGTGTTCTCAGCAGCGGCGTCCACAGTAATCATGGCGGTGCCGGTAGCCACTTCACGCTCATAGACGTGGCGGGTGTCTACCCCCTTTAAAGCCAAGGATTCAAGCAGCAACTGGCCGTTGCCGTCGCGCCCAACCGCACCAATCATGGTGGTGGGCACCCCCAGCAAGGCAGCCGTGGCGGCCTGGTTGGCGGATTTACCACCCGGCAAGATGCGCAGGTCTGAGCCAACTACAGTTTCACCCGGGCCAGGTAGGCGCTGGGTGGTTACAGTTAGGTCCGCGTTCAGGGAGCCTAAAGCCACCACCGGGGCGCCTAAACGCTCTAATGCCTCCAGGGCGCGGCCACGATCAGCTACGCTCATGCCGCCGTCTCCTTTTCAACTGCCGGAGCGGGGATCAGCAGCGAGCTAGCAAAAGCCAAGGCCAGCAGCACCAAACCGGTGATAACCGCCCCTTGGAAACCATCTAGGCCGCTGCCTAGCGCCACCGAGACTGCCGGCAAAATCGCGAAGGAGATACCCGCGCCCAGGTTGAAGGCACCAGCGTTAAGGCCAGGCAGGTAGCCGGGGTTGTCGCTAGGAGAAAGCACCACACCTAGGCCGTTGAGCATAATGTTGCTCATACCGGCGTAGGTGATACCCACAAACACGTTAACTGCCAGCAATAGCACCGGGGTGGCACTTGGAGAAATCGCAAAAATCGCGCCCAAACCAATCACCGTGCCCAGCAGGCCCACACGCAGCACCTTACGGTAGCCAAAGCGGCCGGCCAGGGTGCCAGATACCGGGCCCATTAGTAGGCCGGCAATGGCGTAAGGGGTCAGGGTCCAGAAGGAGACGACGTCAGGACTAAGGCCCGGCCCGTAATCAGTGTCCTGAGCTAGACCCGGCACCAAACCGTTCATAACCGCAAACACGCCGGTCATGGTTAGCGTGGTGGTCAGCAGCAGGGCCCAGGTGGAACGCGACTTGAGGTAGACGGTAGCCACCAGGGGCTGACTGGTGCGCTCCTCCTGGATCCAGAAAGCCACAGCAGACAAAGCAGCCAGCAGGAACAGGCCCGCCACCAGCCAAAAGTTAGCGTTGAAGAGTTTAGCTAGCTCATTGAAGATGGTTAGCAGCGCACCTACCGCCACCACCAGGGCAATAGTGCCGGTCCAGTCCATGCGGTGGTCGCCGGGCACCAGGGATTCGTCGGTCAGGAAGGCCACTGCCACCGCCGCCAACACGGCGATTACAGCCATAGTCCAAAATACTGAGCCGAAACCAAAGTTTTGGGCTAGCCAGCCACCAGCCAGGGCGTCCACACCCGCAATACCGCCATTTACGGCGGTAATTACGCCTAGCAGGGTGCCGTAACGCTTGGGGTCAGGCACGGCCACGCGCAGCATAATCAAGCACACGGGCACGGTCGGCCCGGCCACGCCTTGAATCACGCGGCCCACAAACAGCAGCGCCACTGAGCCAGTCATGCCAGCCAGCGCGGAAAGCGCACAGCCCACGGCGGTTAGCGCCATCATGCCGGTTAGTAGTTTGCGCCGCCCGATCATGTCACCTAGGCGGGGCAGGAACAGGCTAAATAGCGCAGCAGCCGTGAAAAACACGGTCTGGGTTAAGCCGATTACGTCGTCGGTGGTTTTTAGCTCCTTGGCCATAAGCCTCAGAGCCGGCGAGAGCATGGAGGCATTGAGCTGGAAGGCAAAGCAGGCCACCAGCAATGCGGTCATAACCGCCGCAGTTGAGCGTTTAGTGGCGCTCATTTGCCACTCTCCTTGGCGGCTAGATCCTTCTGTACGCGGTCAATGGAGTCGATTACCAGATCCCAGAAGCGGTCAAAGTCCAGCTTGGTGGCGGCCTGGGTGTGGCAGTCAGGCCCAGCAGGGGCGCGGAAGTCGGCCACGGTCATGCCGGTGGTAAGCGTGCCGTTAAGTTCCACATCGATGGGGACCTTAACAGTTTCCACAATTTGCGGGTCGATCAGGTAGGCCACGGTGCACGGGTCGTGTACCGGCGGGAATTCGAAGCCTTGGGCGTCCTGGTAGGCCTTGCGGAAGAAGGTGAATAGGCCCAGCACAAATTCGGCTACCGGCCCGCCCAGGTCAGCGATCTTGGCGGAGATATCGTCAGTGGCTAGGGCCTGGTGGGTTAGGTCCAAGCCAACCATGGTTACCGGCCAGGGCTCGTTGAAAACAATGTGGGCTGCCTCAGGGTCAACCTTGATGTTGAATTCGGCTACGGCAGACCAGTTGCCTACGTGGTAGCCGCCGCCCATTAGTACCACTTCACGCACGCGCTCTACGATGCGCGGTTCTTTGCGCACGGCTAGGGCGATGTTGGTTAGCGGGCCGGTGGGCACCAGGGTGATCTCGCCGGGTGCGTGAGACATGATGGTTTCGATGATTACGTCGACGGCGTGGCGTGGGTCTAGGGCTACAGGTTCAGGTAGCTCGACGCCGTCGAGGCCGGAATCGCCGTGGCAGTCCGGGGCGGTTTCTACCGGGCGCAGTAGCGGGCGGGTGCAGCCTGCCGCTACCGGGACGTCCTGCATCCCGTAGACGGTGGCTAGGCTTAGAGCGTTGTTGGTTACCTTTTCTAGCGTCTGGTTACCACCAACTGTGGTAACAGCCAGTAGCTCAATGTTGGGGTTGGCGTGCGCCAGCAGCATGGCGACAGCGTCGTCGTGACCTGGGTCGCAGTCGAGGATAATCTTCCTAGACATTAGGTCTTGTGCCTCTCAATTGTGGCGGGTGGGGTCACAATATTCTACACAAATATAAATAATGTGCCCCAGGCAATATTACCTAGGGCACATTTATTAGTCAGAGACTAAGCGTTAGTTGCCTTAGTGGCAGCTAGTTAGCTCAGCGACGGGCGGAGCCGACGGAGCCTAGACGCTCACAGGCCTCAACCACGCGGGCAGCCATGCCGGTCTCGGCAGCCTTACCCCAAGCGCGCGGGTCGTAGAACTTCTTGTTGCCGACCTCGCCGTCAACCTTGAGGACGCCGTCGTAGTGCTCGAACATGTGAGCAGCAATCGGGCGGGTGAACGCGTACTGGGTGTCAGTGTCAACGTTCATCTTGATAACACCGTTGCGTACGGCGGTAGCAATTTCCTCGTCGGTGGAGCCGGAGCCACCGTGCATGACTAGGTCGAAGGGGCTCTCCTTGCCAACACGCTTGCCGACCTCAGCCTGGATCTCACCCAGCAGCTCGGGACGCAGCTTGACGTGACCGGGCTTGTAGGAGCCGTGCACGTTACCGAAGGTCAGAGCGGTGGTGTAGCGGCCGTTCTCGCCTAGGCCCAGGGCCTGGACAGCGGCGTAAGCGTCGTCAGCGGTGGTGTAGAGGTTAGCGTTCTCTTCACCCTTGATGCCGTCTTCCTCGCCACCTACGGCACCGATCTCGATCTCGAGGATGGTGTGAGCAGCCTTGGAGCGGGCCAGCATGTCCACGGCGATCTGGATGTTGTCCTCTAGGGTCTCAGCAGAGCCGTCCCACATGTGGGAGTTGAACATGGGCTCTTCGCCGCGCTTGACCTGCTCGGCCTCGATGTCCAGCAGCGGGATAACCCAGTCAGCCAGCAGCTTCTTGGGGCAGTGGTCGGTGTGCAGACCGACAACACCGGGGTACAGGTCGCCGACGGCGCGAGCGTAGGCAGCGAAAGCGATGGAGCCGCGCACGCGGTCTAGACGAGAGGAGCCGGACCAGTAAGCAGCGCCACCGTTGGAGATCTGGATGATACCGTCAGACTCGGCCTCGGCGAAGCCCTGCAGCGCAGCAGATAGGGTCTGAGAAGAAGTAACGTTGATAGCCGGGACGGCGTACTTGCCGGCCTTGGCGCGGTCAATCATGTCCGCGTAAGTTTCCACGGTTGCAATAGCCATTGCAAATCCTCCTGGTTGTGTTTCACTAAACAGTGGTGCTTCTATTCTGGCACGTTTTAGCGCTAATTGGTACGCGCAAATACCGTCAGCCTGTGCAAATTCAGTTAAAAGGGTGCACTTTGTCCATGTTGCATGATCCAGGTATGCATAGCGATAGCTGCTGCCGCTGAAACATTAATGGACCGGGTAGAGCCGTATTGGCCAATACGTAACTGGCGTTTGCAGTGCTCAAGTAGGGCCGGGCTGATGCCTTCGCCTTCACTGCCCACCACCAGCATGGCGTCAACCGGCAGTGAGGTTTTTTCTATCAGTTCACTGCCCGGGCCGTTGTCGATAGCTAGTAGTTCCAGGTTGTTTTCCTGGGCCCAGCGCACCAGATGCTCGGGCGTGGGGTGATGGTAGACACGCAGGTAACGGTCAGTGACCATGGCGCCGCGTCGGTTCCAGCGGCGCTTGCCCACCACATGCACTCCGCCAACATTAAAAGCGTTAGCGGTGCGCACAATTGAGCCGATGTTTAGATCGTGGCTGACATTTTCGATCGCGATATGTAGGCCGTGAGCGCGCGATGCCATATCGGCTTTAATGGCCTGCCATTTCCAGTAGCGGTAGGGGTCCACTACGTTGCGTCGATCGCCGTGTTCTAGCAGCTCATGGTCCCAGTGGTCACCTTCAGGCCAGGGCCCCTGCCAAGGCCCCACCCCCACTTCTCGCTCTTGGTCTGGGGTTACTTGCGCTAAATAGGTGACGACGCCGTCACTGGCTTCGGTGACGACGCCGTCCTCGTTTTCGTAACGGCTCATGCCTTATCCTCTAGCTCCAATACCTTGGCGTCTTTGGGCTTTTTGTAAGTGCCTTTACGCTTGAGCTTGTCGGCTAGGAAGTACTGGCTGGAGGCTCGCCCGGCACTGCGAGCTACTGCCGTGAGCGGTCCGTGGCACAGGAAGTTGTAGGTGGGCACCATAGCGTTGTAGTCGCGCCGGGCTTTGGCCACGGCCTTGTCAGCTTTCTTTAGGCGCTTGTAGGCCAGGCGGTATTCGCGCTCTTTGTTGCGGTTAACGGCGCGCACGCTTTCCACAATGCGACGCAAAATCAGGGTGATGTCGTCTTCATAGTTGGCGCGTAGCAGCGGCTGGTTTTCCTGCTCAGCTAGGGCAATAGCCTCATTTAGGGCGCTCATGTCTCCTGGCGCCAGGGCACCGAGTTTGTCTGCTTCACGCGCTAGTTTTTTGGCGCGGCGGTGGCGCCTAGAGAGGGTCTCTTCAACGTCAGACCAGTTGTGGTCCAAACGCTCCCCCAATGAACGTACCTGCACGCGGGCCACCACAATGATGGCTACCCACAGCAGCAGTAATAAACCTCCGCCAATGAACAAAGCGATGGTTCCGGTGGGGTTAGAGTCCATTGTTCCTCCTTGGGATTGGGCACCAACCACTAGTTTAGCCTGACCTGACTTAGGCGGCAGCTTTGGCGGGCGCTGGGTTGTTAAAACCTAGCGCCCGCCAAGGGGCCAGTATTACTCCAGGTCTAGGTCTTCTAGACCAAGGGCATATAGGTAGGGCAAATCAGCGGCTTCAATGCGTTCGCGAGCGCCAGTGTTGCGGTCTACGATCACGGCCACAGCCAACACCTGCGCGCCGGCTGCGCGTAGCGCCTCTACTGCCTGGATGGGCGAGCCGCCGGTGGTGGAGGTGTCTTCCAAAACCACTACGCGTTTGCCTTCGACAGACGGGCCTTCGATCTGGCGTTTCATGCCGTGATCTTTGGCGGCCTTGCGCACTACGAATGCGTCTAGGTCTAGGCCGCGTGCGGCGGCGGCGTGCAGCATAGCGGTAGCTACCGGGTCAGCCCCCATGGTTAGGCCGCCGACGGCGTCTACCTCATCTACGCTGAAGCCGTTTTCTTCCAGCAGATCCAGCATTACATGCCCGATCAGCGGGGCGGCTTCGTGGTGGAGGGTGGCACGGCGCATGTCCACATAGAAGTTGGATTCAAGCCCTGAGGCCAGGGTGACTTTGCCGCGTACTACGGCCAGTTCGTTGACTAGCTCGGCTAGGCGGGCGCGGTTGGAGTCGTTGGTGGTGATAGCCATGGAGTTTTCAGTTTCCTAAATATTCAACGACGGCGTCGTAGTCGGGTTCTTGCTTGATTTCGGGTACTAGCTGCACGTAGCCAACGGTTCCGTCAGGCTCGATTACTACGACGGCGCGTGCCAGCAGCCCGCTTAGCGGCCCCTGGGCCATGGTTAGGCCGTAGTGTTGGCCAAACTTGGAGCGGAAACCGGAGGCGGTAGCGACGTTTTCAATACCTTCAGCGCCGCAGAAGCGCCCCTGGGCGAAAGGTAGGTCATTGGATACGCACAGCACCACGGTGTTGTCGAGGCCGCCGGCCAGCTTGTTGAAGTGGTGCACACTGGCGGCGCATACACCGGTGTCGATGGAGGGGAAGATATTTAGCACTACGCGCTTGCCGGCGTAGTCGCCTAGTTTGATGGGGCTTAGGTCGTTGGCCACCAGCTCACAGGTGGGAGCGGGGCTACCTACCTGGGGTAGCTCGCCAACGGTAGTTACTGGGGTACCTGCTAGGGTTACAGTTGCCATAGCTAAATTATGTCTCTCAGTAGTGGGTGGCGGCCACCCTTGAGGCGCCTACGAAATAGCGCACCCCGCAGCGCGGCAGGCGGCGCAGCACAGCCTCGCTAAGGGCGTAGCGTAGTGAGGGCACGCAGTAGACGCGCCCTTTACGGACAGCGTCTAGGGCTTGGCTTACCAGGTATTGGCTTTCTAGCCACACGAATTTGGGCCATTGGGTGTCGTCAATGTGGGCGGCGGCATGGAAACCGGAACGGGTTAGGCCCGGCAGTAGCACGGTGGCGGTGACGCCGGTGCCCGCCAGCTCGGTGGAAAGTGACTCGGTGAAGGTAGCTACCCAGGCTTTGTGGGCGCTGTAGGTGCCCATGACGGTGCGGGCGGCTACTGAGGCTACGTTCAAGATGGCGCCGTGACCGCGTGGAATCATTACGTCGGTGGCGGCGCGGCTAAGTTCCATCACGGCCCGCACCATTACGTTTAGGGCGTCTAGTTCGCGCCCCATATCGCCGTCGATAAAGGATTGCCCCAGCCCAAAGCCAGCATTGTTAACTAGCAGCCCGATTGGGGGCAACTGGGTGGAACGGATGCGCTCAGCTACCGCGTCAACACCCGCCTGAGTGGATAGGTCTGCGGCCAGCACCTCCACCTTGACACCGGCTAGGTTGTGGATTTTGGCTGCAATTTCTTCTAGTTTTTGCCGACGCCGGGCCACCAGTACGAGGTTGTGTTGCGCCTCGGCTAACTGCCAGGCAAATTCGAGGCCGATCCCCTCGCTGGCACCGGTAATAAGTGCTGTTCCCATAAGTTGAGGTTACCAGCCAACGCTGGGCTGAGGCCGGTAAGGACGCGAGCGACGAAACGAAGCTTGACTCAGTACTTAACCTGGCGCAGCGCTCACCCCTGGGATAGCTACCAAGCCCGGCGCGCCCCTCATAGCCTGCACAGCTGCCAAGCGGGCAGGGACGCAACATTTAAAGGTAAGTCGGGCGGCGCCGTCGTCGTCGACTAAAAGTGGGTATAAAAAGGCGGTGGCCCGCACGTTAGGGGCGAATGCGAGCCACCGCAGCTCAGCCAGCTGCGGAAAACATGGGGGTACATCGCAGCTGCTGAGGTCTCTATTATCAGCCTTTAACCGACCCCGCTGCAAGTCCGGATTGCCAGTATCGCTGCAAGAATAGAAACAGTGCCATCAAAGGCAGTACCCCGAAGAGCGCACCTTGCAAAACCGCCCCATAAGTTGGGCTGAAGTAGCTCATCATGCCATACAAACCGAGGGTGACCGGCTTGAGCTGCTCATTGTTGGTAACCATCATCAACGGCAACAGGAAGTTGTTCCAGGTAGCCACAAAAATGAACAGGAAAATGGTGACCATAGCCGGGGCCAGCAGTCGCAGCACCATGGTGAAGAAGATGCGACTTTCACCGGCGCCGTCGATACGGGCGGCCTCTAGCAGCTCGTCGGGCACAGAAGTTTGCGCATACATGCGCCCCAAGAACACCCCAAATGGGCTCACGCAACTGGGCAAAATAATTGACCAGATAGTGTCAGTTAGCCCCAGAGAGTGCATCACAATGTAGAGCGGAATGGTCAGCAGTGCGATCGGTAGCAGCAAACCAGCCATAACCACCAGCTGCAACACATTGCGACCAAAGAACTTAAATTTAGCCATGCCATAGCCAGCCATCACCGAAACCAGGGTGCCAATAGCACCGGCAGCGGTGGAGTACAGCACCGAGTTAGCTACCCAACGCCAAAAGTGACCGTTGGTGGTGCCCATCAGCTTTTGATAGTTCTCAGCAGCGGCGTTGTGCGCAAACCATAGGCCGTTAGAATCGCCTAGATCCGCGTTAGTTTTAGTGGAAGAAATAATCAACCAGTAAATCGGGAATAGGAAGTAAACCAGTACCGCGATCAAAACTACCCCGGTGACGATTTTAGCAAAACAGCTTGGTTCCAAAGAACGCGACCAAGCGTTACGTGAAACCCGATAAACGCGGCCATCTTCCAGGTGCGCAAATTCTGTTTTATTTAGTGGCTTATCCATCAGCGCTTACCCCGAGTCTGTACGAAGGCATATACCGCCGCCAATAGTGCGGCAATAATGGCCATAGTCATGGAAATAGCAGAAGCCATATTGGGGTTGCCGGGTGAAGTCATCATGGTGGAGTAGGCCATCATCATGGGGGTGTAGCTGTTACCCATCCACGACTGCCCGGCGCGCATCACCGTAGGCTCATTGAACAGCTGGATTGTGCCGATAATCGATAGCAGCACGGTCAGCAAGGCGGCGTTTGTAAGCATCGGCACCTTGATCTTCATGGCCACCTGGAAACCAGAGCAGCCGTCAAGGCGGGCAGCCTCATATAGATCAGTGGGGATAGCTTTCAGCGCAGCCAGGAACACCAGCATGTTGTAGCCGGTGAAAGTCCAGGTGGTCATATTGGCCATGGAGGCCAAAATGATGTTTTTATCGAAGAAATTAATGGGGATGACACTGGCCAGCGGCGAAAGCTGAGGGCTGTACAGGTACATCCACATCATGGCAGCCACCACGCCGGGAATGGCGTAGGGCAAAAAGTAACCCAAACGGAACACGGTGGGGCGTTTAAGCAGGTAGGAGTCCAGCACTAGAGCCAGGGCCAGGGCGGCGATAATCATGAAAGGAATCTGGAACAGGCCAAAGAGCATTACTCGCCCCATGCCTTGCCAGAACTGCTCGTTGGTAACTACCGCAACGTAGTTGTCTAGGCCAACGAATTTGGTGATTTGCTTGCCGCCACCATACAGCCCTCCCGCCGTGGTGGTCTTAAAGAAGGATTGGTAGATCGAGACAATAATTGGGACAATAAATGTCAGGCCAAAAAGAATTGTGAAGGGGGCACTAAAAGCCCACCCATAACGCAAATCGCGTAATTTGCGGGCACGGATTGTCGCCTTATTTTCTGTATACGAGCTCGCAGCTGACATTTTCATCTCCTCCCCTTAATTAGGCGCGTAATGCAGCGCGAATTAGGCGCGCGCTTGTAGCGCGCAAGCAAATAGTGCTGCCGGCGCCGTGCCGGCTAATGGTTATGAAAGTTTTAAAGCGTTAAAAATGCGGTTGCAGCAGGCGGGGGTGCTAGCAAATATGCCAAGCACCCCCGTTTTAGACTGCGAATCAGGCTACGCCGATGTTCTTTTCCTTCAAGGTGGAAACAGACACCGTCTGGGCGGTGGTCAAAACGTCTTCAACCTTGGCAGAGCCGCTGGTGACCTTACCGCCGGGCTCCTTCATCTTCTCGGTTACGGTGAACCAAGTGGGGATGTAGGGGAAGTCGGTGACCATGGTGTTGTTGGCTTCAGCGAGGAAGCCGTAAACGTCCTGGCCGCCCCAGAGCTTCTTCATGGCCGCAGGGGTCTCAGGCTTGGCGGTGGTAGCGGCTACTACCAGACCCTGGGAGACCAGTGCGGGCACCTGGGTGTTGAACCAGTCAGCGAACTTGAGGGCTTCTTCCTTGTGCTTGCAGCCCTTGATGACGGCGACGGCGGAACCACCGTCAGCACCGGTAGCCTTCTTGCCGTCCTCGGTGGGTAGGTAGGTGACCTGCCAGCTGGTGGCGTCCTTACCTAGGTCACCGAGCATGAAGCCGGGCTCCCAACCAGCGGCAACGGTACCGATAATGGTGCCGTCCTTAAGCTTGGCGATCCACTCCTTGCCCCAGCGCCCGTCGGAGAGCTTGAGGGCCAGGCCTTCGTCGTTTAGTTCCTGTAGGAAGGTGGCTACCTTCTTGGAGGCGGCGTCGGTGACCTCTACCTTCCACTTGTCGCCTTCAGGCTTGTACCAGTGGGCGCCAGCGGCGGCGGCCTGACCGGAGATCTGGTAGCCAACCTCGTCCTGCTGCCAGGTGGCAATGTACTTGCCCTTTTCCTTGGCCTTCTTGGCGGCTTCCTTCAGTTCAGCCCAGGTGGTGGGGGCCTTGATACCGATGGCGTCGAAGGCGGCCTTGTCGTAGACGTATACCAGCGGGCCGGTGTCCTGAGGTAGACCAACTACTACGTCACCGAGCTTGCACTGACCCATGGGGCCTGCTGCGAAGTGCTTTTCGTAGCCGGCAGCCTTGATTTCCTTGGCTACGTCTTCTAGGGAGCCTTCTAGGTATACGGAGGCGATTTCACCGTAGCCAACCTGGGCTAGGTCGGGGGCGTTGCCAGCCTTCACTGCCTGGGCGATCTTTGCGTAAGACTCGGAGGCCTGGCCGTCAAACTTCTTGACGTTTACGTGGATGTTGGGGTTTTCCTTGTTCCACTGGTCGACGACGGTCTGCACCTTGGTCATACCGTCCTTGTCGGGCAGGCGGTGCCAGTAGTTGATTTCTACCTTGCCACCAGATGACTTATCGTCTTTGCCGCTACATGCAGCTAAGGTCGCCAGGATAGCGGTAGCGGAAGCACCAACCAGGGCCTGGCGGCGAGTAATGCTGAGGGTTCGCATTTAGTTCTCTCCTTTGAGTATGCGCTAGGGGCGGCGCATATTCTGTAACCGCGCTGCGGTAGCAGCGTTGCTCTTGTCACTTAGATTAATAACTGCCCCCACTCAAGTCAAACGAAATCGAACACAACCGCACACTAAATCGTTTGACCTGCGGTTATAACAATCAATTTGGCTAGTTTTCACGTTTTACTAAGCCCCATCAGGCCCTATACGCAGCTGCCTGAGCCCTATATGCAGCTACACACCCAGCTCAGCAGCCATTTTGCCGCCTCCCCTGCACGCAGGTACGCGCAACTGCAATCAAACCGTTACGCTTGTCCTATGCGTTTAGCCACCTGGAACGTCAACTCTATCCGCGCCCGCATTGATCGAGTTATTGCCTTTTTAGAGCGCAGTGACACGGATGTGTTGGCAATGCAAGAAATTAAATGCCGCCCCGATCAGTTCCCTACTGAGGCTTTTACACAGGCCGGTTATGAGGTGGTGGCACACGGCTTAAACCAGTGGAATGGGGTGGCTATCGCCTCGCGCATCGGATTGTCTGATGTCGTACATCAATTCCCTGGTCAACCCACCTGGGCCACTAAAGCTGACCAGGACGGCGTCGTCGAAGCTAGGGCCCTGGCGGCCACCTGCGCCGGAGTGCGAGTGTGGAGCATTTACGCCCCTAACGGGCGCGAACTAGACCACCCTCACTACCGCTACAAACTGGACTGGTTTGCGGCTTTGCGTCAGGATGTGGCCGAAAGTCTAGCCCAGGCTCCTGAGCAAAAAACCATTTTTGTGGGCGACTGGAATGTGGCGCCGCTGGACACTGACGTGTGGGATATTGCCGCCTGGGAAGGCAAAACCCATGTTTCAGCCCCTGAACGCGCCGCTTTTGCCTCCCTGGAGCAGGCCGGGCTGGTTGAAATCACCCGTCCCCTGGCCCAGGGCTACACCTATTGGGACTATAAGGGCCTAGCTTTCCCTAAGAATAAGGGGATGCGTATTGACTTTATGTTGGCCTCGCCGACTTTGGCGCAGCTGGCCACTAGCGTGGTTATTGATCGTGACGAGCGTAAAGGTAAAGGCGCTTCTGATCACGTGCCGGTAATCGTGGATTTTGATTTGGACGCTAACTGATGCCGTTTTCTTCTGTAGCTTCTAACGCTGCCACCTCCCCTAACTCTGCAACATCCCCTAGCGCCGCTGTCTCCCCTAGTCCTGCCGCCTCGCCCAGCCCCGCCACCTCCCCTGGCCCTGCTGCCTCCCCCAGTCCTGCCACCTCGCTAAGTGCTTTGGCTGAGTTTGATTTTCCGACGGCGCTGGTGGTCAGCCAAGGCGGTCAGGTACTAGCCCAGGGTGGCCAGGTGGAGAGCGATTTTGCTTTCGCCTCAGTTACTAAACCGTTGGTGGCCTGGTCAGCTGCGGTGGCCTATGAACGGGCCCTGCTTGATTTAGATGCCCTAGTGGGCCCGCACCTGCCCGGGGCAACCGTGCGTCACCTGCTCGCCCACGCCAGCGGCGTGGCCCCTAATGATGACAGCGTTTTAGCTGCACCGGGCACTAAACGCATCTATTCCAATCGCGGCATTGAGCTACTGGGGCAGGTACTGGAGCAGGCTACCGGCTACCAGCTAGATCAGTGGGTGGAGCTAAGCGTGCTGGAGCCGCTGGGTCTGGCCAGTATTTTGATTCCAGGCTCGCCGGCCCACTCTGGGATGGGTAATGCAGTTGATTTGGCTGCTTTCACGCGCGAACTGGCCGCCCCCACCCTGGTTAGCGCGGATACCGCCAAGCTGTTTACTAGCGTGGCCTTCCCGGGCCTATCTGGGGTGTTGCCCGGCTATGGCAAGCAAAACCCTTGCGATTTTGCGCTGGGTTTTGAGGTTTATGGCGCTAAGCAGCCACACTGGCTTAGTAGTGCCCAGTCGATGCAAACCTTTGGGCACTTTGGCCAGGCTGGCTCCTTTATTTGGGTTGATCCAGCCACTGGGCGCAGCGCCGCTTTTTTGGGGGCTAAGCCTTTCTCCCAGATTCACAAGCGGCTATGGCCGCTGCTAAACCAGCAGATCGCCGCCCTATGAGCAGAGCGCAAGACGGCACCTCACAAGCCCAGCCACAAGACGGTCCTGCCTGGCAAGGCAGTCCGCAAGAGGGCCTGGAACTGTATCAGCGCATTAGGGCCTACCAGCGCCAAGCCGATAGGTGCGGGCTGGAATACCAAGCCGATCCGCGCGGCTTGGGCTACGCCGTCGTCGATTTAGAAACCACCGGGCTAGAGCCGCAAGACGAGGCAATTATTGAGGTGGGCGTGGTGCTGCTCGACCCACGCGGGCGTGAGCAGCTGCGCTGGGACTCCCTGGTCAACCCGCACCGTCACCCGGGCCCCACCCGCATTCATGGAATCACTCCCGACGATCTCACCGACGCCCCTGAGCTGGGCACTTTAGCCCCGGCCCTGGTTGAACTGCTGCGCGGGCGAGTGCTGGTGGCCCACAATATTCGCTTTGACGCCAGTTTTTTGCTGCCCGCCTTGCGCCTGGAGCTGGGAGCGGCGGCGTTGCCGCACAAAATTCCGCAAGTGTGCACTATGAACTGGGCACGCTCGTTTATTGATACGCCGTCTCGCTCACTGGTGCGTTGCTGTCAGGCGTGTGGGATTGAGCTGGCCAGTCA
>ERZ773050.31-NODE-31-length-99142-cov-12.934270_pt1 | contig 99142 bp, 72 predicted proteins | sample MGYA00580632_ERZ773050 | MGnify/ENA primary metagenome ERZ773050 (study PRJEB29015, sample SAMEA2738123) | human oral metagenome | biome: human oral; feature: human-associated habitat; material: saliva | place: China | collected 2166 ... | reverse complement strand
TCCGAAGCCCTCGATGAAGTCTTCCATAAGGACTTCGCCCGGGTGAATCGGAGCAATCTTAGTGGTAGTCAACGATCTCAACCCCTTCTGGACCAGCATCGCCCAGGCCGCCACCCTTCACGGACGCGCTCACCACGAGCGGCGAGGGTCTGCCCGAACAAGCGAGCGCACACGATTGCTCCGCATCGCAAGATCAGGCAGCTTCGGATCTATCAACGCGAGAATGCCGAGCATATCCCGCAGCCGCCTACGGATGTCGACGGACAGCAAGTTCTCATGATGAGCCACACGATTCCTCAGCTTCCTCACTCGATCAAGCTGATCACCCAGCCTCTCACGACCCGAGTCCGAAGGGTCCGCATGGGGAAACGCATCCGACAAACATTCGTGCCACAACTGTTGACACTGTTGAGGCTGATTCCAAACCCTCGGCTTAATGAGATAGACCCAGGTTCCGAACATAAAATGCGACACAACATCATCGTGCGTGACGGCTGCCAAACGACGCGGATGAGTCTTTGGACGCAAGCGTGATTGCTCACTTGCAAAATTCTGCGCACTCGCCAAACTTTTATGCGTAACAAGATCATACAGCAGGGGTGCCGCACCCTTACGGAGTGCCCATTCTTCCCCATAGTCTATCCCCTGCTTATCATTCCAGACCCGAAGCTTCCGGTCCATTGAATTACGTAGACCGACCTCAACAAACGCGATAGTCGAAAACAACGCCCCCGCGAGATCTGTAACCCACAAGTAAAGTTCACAAGCACGCTCGTCATCTCCATCCGCTTCCTGGAGGTACGGAGCAAGCCTCGCCGAACCAGCTAGGTTTAAGATCACACTTCCCTCTACCACACTTTAATGTTATCATATTGGTAATCGCGTTGGGCTTGGACCAACGCAGACTACTACGGGGATCCTCGCCATCAAGGCGAGGATCCCTTGGCATTCCAAGAGCATCGCACACTTCGTCACGCAGATGGACCTGTTACTCTCGCCATAAGCAAGTGGCCGGGCCACGCCCTCGCGCGACCCGGCCACTGCCTCGTTCAGAAATGATTAAACATTAAACCTGAACTCAACTACGTCGCCGTCGGCCATAACGTAGTCTTTGCCTTCCATGCGCACCTTGCCGTGGGCGCGGGCCTCAGCTACAGAGCCGTACTCCACCAAGTCGTCAAAGGAGACAATCTCAGCCTTAATGAAGCCGCGCTCAAAGTCGGTGTGGATCACGCCGGCAGCCTGCGGAGCGGTCCAGCCCTGGTGGATAGTCCAGGCGCGCGCCTCCTTGGGGCCAGCGGTCAGGTAGGTTTGCAGGCCCAGGGTCTTAAAGCCCACGCGAGCCAGCTGGTCTAGACCAGACTCGGCCTGGCCATTGTCAGCCAGCATCTCGGCGGCCTCAGCCGGCTCTAGCTCCACCAGTTCACTTTCAAACTGGGCGTCTAGGAAGATGGCCTCAGCGGGGGCCACCAGTTCACGCAGCTGAGCCTGCTTGGCCTCATCGTGCATGCCGGCGTCGTCCATGTTGAAAACGTAAATGAACGGCTTAGTGGTCATCAGCTGGAAGGTACGCAAAATGTCTGTATCCAGCCCGGCTGCCTTAGCGCCGGCCGAAAGCATGGTGCCTTCCTCAAGCACCTTCAAAGCGTCCTTAGCGGTTTGCAGCACGGCGGGATCGGTCTTCTTACCGCGTACTTCCTTCTCCAGGCGCGGGATGGCCTTTTCCAGGGTTTGAATGTCAGCCAGCACCAGCTCGGTGGAAATAGTTTCGATGTCTGACGACGGTTCAACCTTGCCGTCTACGTGCACCACGTCCGGGTCGTCAAAAGCGCGGGTAACCATGCAGATCGCGTCAGCTTCACGAATGTTAGCCAGGAACTGGTTGCCCAGGCCTTCACCTTCGCTAGCCCCGCGCACAATTCCAGCAATGTCAACGAAAGACACCGTAGCGGGCAAAATGCGCTCACTACCGAAAATCTGCGCCAGTTTATCCAGGCGCGCGTCGGGAAGCGGCACGATACCCACGTTAGGTTCGATGGTCGCAAAGGGGTAGTTAGCCGCCAGGACGGTTGCGCGGGTAAGCGCATTGAACAGGGTGGACTTGCCTACGTTGGGCAGTCCCACAATTCCGATAGTTAGAGCCACGCGCCTAGTTTAGCGGGTTTGCGGCCCGCTTTAATTATTTGCCGGTTTCCTCGGTGTTCTTGGCGGGCTTTGCCTCATTGGCAGCCTTGGCGTCCTTAGCGCCGGCCTTTGCGTCCTTGGCGGGCTTGGACTTCTTCTTGTCTAGTTCCTTCTTGAAAGCCCACACGTTGATTTCCTGGCCTCGGTAGTCCAGGTGGCTTACGGCCAGCTCACGACAGCCGTTGTGGTCATAGAAACGGGCGTTCTTAGCGGTGTTGGTAACAAAGGCGTAGTTAGAGCCGCCGGTGGCCTTTACAAACTTGGCGATACCTACATCCAACATGCCGGTACCAATGCCGCGCCCCTGGTGTTCGGGGTGCACCGCAATAACTTCAAGGAACCAGTCATAGTGGGTGTTTAGTTTTACGTGCTGGTCAGCCGCGTCGGTAAGGGTAAGGAATTCTAGTAGCGGCTTTAGCGGGATGTACTTTAGTAGGCCTACACCGCCGTTAAGTAGGTAAGGCAAAAAAGGCATTTCTTGCTTTTGCAGTAGCGCATAACCACGCGGCTCACCGTCTTCACAAGCCACCAGCACAGATTCGCGCTTAAGGAAAATTTTCACCAGCATTCGGTGCAAGGCGAAGTGAAACTGGTCGAAGGTTACACTCGGCCGTAGTTCCGGCTCTGTCAGCCGAAACAGGGGGTAGTCTGAGAAGGCATCCGCACCAATGCGGGCCAAAACATCCAGATCCTGCACAGTACCCGCGCGGTATTCCAAAACGACTCCAAGATTACGATCCAGCTTTACAACAAAACGGTAACATGTATCGCTCATAGCATGTTGCTAGTTTTCCGTGACTTATAGCCCACATCGCATATAAAGCTTTACTTCAGTTAGTAACGACGACATCGCTAAGCACGCAAAAATGGCGGCTTTCTGCGGGGTATAGACCTGAGATAGTAGGAAATTATGAGTATCGTTAACGCAATTGCTCTTTTGTTGTTGGGTATAACACTTGGTACTGCGTTGGGTTGGGCCCTGGCCACGGCCCGCGCAGCCCGCCTGGCAGCTAACGGCGGGGAGGTGGCTCGCATTAGGGCCGACGCCGCCGGGGCTAGTGCCCGCGCACAGGCCCTGGAGCAGCAGTTGCGTACTGAACAACAACGCACTTTGGAGGCTCAGCAGCGGGCCCGCCAAGATGGCGCGGTACTCACCGCCCTTGAGCCGGTGCGCGAGCAGCTTGAGCATATGGCGTTGCGGGTGGAGCAAATGGAGCTGCAGCGCTCCAAACAAAACGCGATAATTGCTGAGCGTCTACGGGCTTCAGACGCTACCCAGGAGCGTCTGCGGGCCTCCACCGCCTCCCTGGAATCGGCGCTGCGTTCACGTTCAGCGCGCGGCATGTGGGGTGAGATGGAGCTGCGCCGGGTCCTGGAGCTAGGCGGGATGAGCGAGCATATCGATTTTGAGCTGCAAAAAAGCGTATCCACTTTACGCAAACAAAACCGCACTGGCTCTTTAAACGCGGCCCCTTCCCCCGCTAACGGCTCTGCGCGCCCAGACGCCACGATTTTGCTGCCCGGTGGGGAATTCCTGGCCATTGACGCTAAAGCCCCTCTGGATGCCTTCCTGCGCGGCGCTGATGCGGGTGCTAAAGGCGATCAGGACGCAGCCAACTCTTACCTGTCCGATCACGCCGCTGCGGTGCGTTCACACATTAATGAGCTCATCCGCCGTAACTACCCCGAGCAGCTGGGCCAGGGCCCCCAGTTCACCATCATGTTTATCCCCTCTGAGGCGGTGCTTAGCGCCGCCTTGGAGGTGGATGCCAGCCTGCTTGAATACGCCCTGGCTAACGGGGTGCTGCTAACCACCCCCATCTCGCTGTTGGCGGTGGCCCGTACGGTTGCTGACGCCTGGATGCAAAACGCCATTAACGACGACGCCCGTCAGCTACTGGCTATCGGCTCCACCTTGTATAAGCGCCTGGGTACGGTGGCTCGCTATATGGATGATTTAGGCGCCAGCCTGCGCCGCAGCGTGCAAACCTATAACAAGACCGTGAATTCAATTGAGAAGAACCTGCTAAGCACCGCCAAGGGCCTAGAAAACCTTGGCAACACGCTCACTAGCCCCAGCCCAATTGCCAGTGAGGCGGCCCAAATCAGGAGTTTTAGCGCCCCTGAATTAACTAATCCTGATCTAGAGGGCCCGCGTTAAACCAACGCTAAAGCGCTAAACCAGGCTGGTGCATAAACCAGCTTAAAGCGTTAAACCAGGCTAAACAGGCGTGCAGGCCGCAGCTAAGCTGCGGCCTGCACGTTTGGTCAATATTGCTCTGGGCTAGCGCCCACGCCTACACAACGCCGTTATGCGTCGTTTTAGCTCCTCTAGGTTGGCGAGGGCTGAGCCTACGCCAACTAGAGCTTAGTCCTGAGCCGGTAGGCGGTGAGCTACACGCTCGGGCACGCGGTCGGTGTCAGGCTGACCGATTAGGTCCTGCGGAGCCTGCTTACCGCGCGAAATGTCAGCCATGGCGTGGCGGTTAACCACCTTGACGCGCTCACGGGTCTTGCCGTTAGGCAGCTCGCCAAAGTCCTCACCTAGCTGACGCTCGTAGGCGTCTAGCAGCTCCCAACCCTCCCAGGTGGTGAAGGGGATGTCACGGCTAGAGAGCAGCGCAATCATGGCGTCGTGCCCCACGGCGTCGGTGGTGGCGTGCAGCAGCCCAGCGTTAGCGTCAGCCACCAGGTTAGTAATGGTTTCCTGGGCGTCAGACTTGGTGGAGCCAATCAAACCAATCGGACCACGGCGAATCCAGCCGGTGGCGTACATACCGGTCAACGGCTTGCCGTCCTCACCCAGCACGCGGCCACCCTCGTTAGGAATCACGTGGCGCTTAGAGTCAAAAGGCATACCCTCAATCGGGCTGGAGGCGTAACCAATGGCGCGGTAAACAGCCTGCACCGGCCAGTCAGTGAACACGCCGGTGCCCTCCACCGTGCCGTCACCGGTTAGACGGGTGCGCTCAGTGCGTAGACCCACCACGTGACCAGCGTCGTCGGTGAGCACCTCGGCGGGAGACTGGAACAGGTGAATGTGAATACGGTGCGAGGCGGTTAGATCCTCAGGCTCCTGCATGGCGTAGCCTTCAAGTGCCTTAACTACCTGACGCTGCTGGTTGGAGGACTTGAGCGCAGCCTCACTGCCGGCGTCGTACTCAAAGTCAGCCTCATCCACCAGCACATCCACGTCACGCTGCTTACCTAGCTCGCGCAGCTCCAGGGGGGTGAACTTAACCTGAGCCGGGCCACGGCGACCAAAGACGTGCACGTCAGTGCAGGGGTTGGTTTTAAGAATTTCGGCCACGTTCTCAGGGATTTCGGTGACCATCAGGTCCTCAGCGTGCTTAGCTAGCACGCGGGAAATGTCTAGGCCCACGTTACCCACACCCAGCACGGCTACTTCCTTAGCCTCTAGCGGCCAGGTGCGCGGGTGGTCCGGGTGACCGTCGTACCAGGAAACAAAGTCAGCGCCGCCATAGCATTCAGGGGCGTCAGCGCCGGGAATGTTTAGGGGTGCGTCAGTGTCAGCGCCGGTGGAGAAAATAATGGCGTCATAGTGTTCGTGCAGCTCAGCTACGCTCACGTCGCGGCCAACTTCCACGTTACCGATCAGGCGAATGTCGCCACGCTGCAAAATCTTGTACAGCGCCACAATGATCTGCTTGATACGCGGGTGGTCGGGGGCCACGCCGTAACGTACCAGCCCGTAGGGTGCAGGCAGGCGCTCGAACAGGTCAATGTTAACGTCCAAGCCTGACTTAGACAGGATGTCCGAGGCGTAGATGCCGGCCGGGCCAGCACCAATCACTGCAACGTTTAGAGCGGTCACGATTTTCCTCAAGAATAAACGGAGATTAGGAAGTAGGGGCGAGCTTTACGGTTAGCGCACTGGCAGCCCTCAGCAAGCGCTTCTAAGGCTACCCCAAGAAAACTACCCCCGCCGCTGGCGAGGGTAGTTTTGTGGTCAACGCGGCCCTTTAGTGAGCCGTTGTGCTAAGTGTTAAAACACCAAAGTATTTCAGGCGGCGCGATCCACCAGTAGGTGGGCGAAGTCCTCCAGGCCTCTGCGTACCAGCTGGGCGCGGCTACAGGCGCTTTCAACTCCCTGGGCCACTTCAGCCTCGCTTAAGCCCTCAGCTTCCAGGCGGGTGCGGGTAGCTTCGACGACGGCGTCGTCCAAATCAGCTAGGGCTGCTACCGCCTCATCACACCAAGCCCCAGCCATAGCGCGGGTCTCGGCGGTAACCGGGTGATTGCGTAGACGCTGCACCACATCGCTAAGCACCTGCTGGCGCTGCAAGTTACCGGTAGACAGCAGCGACAAGATAGCCTGGCCGGCGCTGTCGAGCTCACCGGAAGCCAAACGCTGACGCAGCAGCAGCACCGGCATGGTGTCTACCCCTTCCAGCAGGTCAGTGCCGGGGGTTTTACCAGTGGTTTCTGAGTCGGAGCAAATATCGATGACGTCGTCGGCAAGCTGGAAAGCCACCCCGATCTTTTCACCGTAAAGCTCCACAATCTGCTGGGCTTTAGCGCCCGCGCCGGTAAGCATGGTGCCGTAAAGCCCACATAGGGCAATTAGCGAGCCGGTCTTATCAGCTAGCACCTGAATGTAGTGGTCCACCGGGTCCACGCCCTCAGGGCGCGGCAGGGTCTCATGCAGCTGGCCGGTGCATAGGCGCTCAAAGGTGCGGGCGTGTGCCAGCACCGCATCGGGCCCCAACGCGGCCACCATCTGGGAGGCGCGTGCCACCAGAATGTCGCCGGTTAGGATCGCGGCTGAGTTACCCCACACCATCTGTGCCGACGGCGCCCCGCGACGCTTGGGGGCGTCGTCCATGACGTCGTCGTGGTACAAGGTGGCGATATGGGTTAGCTCCACGGCCACAGCCGCATCATGCACCTGCTGGGAGCAGGCTGCGGCGGCGTCGCCTAACTGGGCTGTAAGCAGCACCAGCATGGGACGCAGCCGCTTACCACCAGCGGCAGCTAGGTGTGAGGTAGGCGGGTTGATGGTCTCGTCGGCGTTGGAGACTACCTCCATCAGCCGCGCCTCTACCTCATCAAGCTGAGGAACAATAATTTCCTCTAGCTCGGGAACGTCTAACTGCAATGCGTTACTCACGGCACCAGCATAACGGCTACCTGGCTAAGCCAGTGCATAACCGGCTGCGGGTATACGCCCAGGAAGATGGTGCCAACCACTGCCGCGAAGATAGCTACCAGGGCGAATCCGTCGCTAACTACAACCTCCACGCCCTGGGCGGGCTTGCGGAAGAACATGTTAGAGATAACTCGCACATAGTAGAAGGCGGTGATCGCCGAGCACACCACTGCGGCCACAACCAGCCACAGGGTGCTACCCGAGGCGGCGGTGACAAACAGCTGGAACTTACCCACAAAACCGGCGGTCAGCGGGATACCGGCGAAGGACAGCAGTGCCAGGGCCATAGCGGCAGCCAGCATCGGGTTAGTCTTACCCAAACCGGCGTAGCTGGCAATCTCGTTAGCTTCAGCGCTGATGCCGTTGTGGCTACGGCGCACCAGGCTGACCACACCGAAGGCGGCGATGGTAGCCAGGCCGTAAACCAGCGAGTACAGGGCGATAGCGGTCAGCGAAACCGCCTGGGCCCCAATAATGGCGATCAGCATGAAGCCGGCGTGCGAGATAGCCGAGTAGGCCAGCATGCGCTTGATGTCCTTTTGCAGCACACCGCCGACGGTACCTACCAGCATGGTGGCAATCGCAATTACCCACAGCGACCAGTACAGCACCTGGCTGGTGGCCGCCTTAGAGAACAGCGGGTACAGACCAGCAGTGAAGGCGAAACGGCACAGGGCGAAGAAGGCGGCAGCCTTAACCCCGCTAGCCATGAAGGCGGTAACCGGGGTGGGGGCACCCTGGTATACGTCCGGGCTCCAAGAGTGGAAGGGCACTGCCGCAATCTTGAACAGCAAACCAACCACAATCAAGATCACGCCCACCGGCACCAACAGGCCAGGTGCACCCACCTGAGCCCAGCGGGTCATGCCCTTAGCTAGCAGGCTGTAGTCCAGCACACCGTAGACGCCGTAAATCAGCGCGGAACCAAACAGTAGGAAACCAGAGGCAAAAGCACCCAAAATGAAGTACTTCAGGGCCGCTTCCTGGCTGAGCAGGCGACGGTGGCGGGCGGTGGCGCTAAGCACGTACAGGGGCAGGGAGATAATCTCCAGCACCACAAACAGTGCCGCCAGGTTGTTTACGTTAGCAAACAGCATCATGCCGCTTAGGCTCAGCAGAGTCAGCGGGTAAACCTCGGTGGTCTGCCAACCCAAGTGCAGGGACTGGGCTTCCTCAGCGCTACCGGGACGGTCAGCGGCCTGGGCGGCAATTGCGCCGTCGCGAGCACTAGTGCGGTCGGCCAGCAAGAACACGCTGAGCAGGCCGATCACCAGCAAGATCAGGGAGGCTGCCTGCGAGAAGCGGTCTTCCACCAGGCCTGGGGCGATAGACCCGTAAGCCACTGAGCTTAAGTCAAGCTGGCCCACGTTTACCTGGTTAACTACCTCTTTGGTGGGGGTGAGGGTGTCTAGCCAACGCACCGTGGCCAGCACAATCGCCACCGCGATACCGGCCACAGCCAGTACTCGCTGAGCGGTGGGGCGCCAAGCGCGCGGCACTAGGGCTTCAACCAGCACCCCGAGGACTGCGGTTAACGCCACCGCTAGTGCGGGGGCCAAGGCAGCCCAGTTAAATTGGGCTGCGGTAGCAGCAGTTTCGTTCACTTGGCTTCCCCTCCCTGGGACAGGACTACCGAAACCTGCCCGGGCTGGCCGGTGTAGGCACTGATCAGCTCGGCTTGTTCGGCTAGCAAGTTAGTTAGCGGCGCAGTAAATAGACCCAGCGCCAGCATGGCGATCAGCAGCGGGGTAACCAGCAGCTTTTCGCCCTTGTTCAGGTCACCGATACCTACGTACTTTTCCTTGGGCGCACCGGTAAACACCTTCTGGTAGGGCCATAGCGCGTACAGAGCCGCAATAACCACACCCAGCAGGGCGAACAGGCCGGCCGCCGTCGAGACTGAGAAGGTACCGGTGAGCACCAGCCACTCAGGCACAAACCCGCTCAGGCCCGGCAGTGCAATTGAAGCCAAGGCGCTAAACAGGAAGGTACCGGCAATAACCGGGCTGACGCGGGCAATACCGCCCATCTCGGACAGGCGTGCGGTGCCGGTGCGACGCACCAGGAAACCAGAGATCAGGTACAGGCCCGCGATCGACAGGCCGTGAGCCACCATGTAAACCATGGCGCCACTGGCACCAGCAATCGAGCCACCGAAGATACCCAGCACCATGAAACCGAAGTGGCTTACCGAGGTGTAGGAAATCAGGCGGTACAGATGGTCTTGCACAATGGCGGCCAAACCACCGTAAATAATGGCCACAATCGCCAGGCTCATCATGGTCAGCGAGACCCAGTGCATGTCGCTGGTCAGCAGCGGCACACACATCACGATCATGCCGTAGGTACCGATCTTGTCCAGCACACCGATCAGCAGCACGGATGTGCCCGGGGTGGCCTGCTCGGCGGTGTCAGGCAGCCAAGTGTGCAGCGGCACCATGGGGGCCTTGATGATGAACGGCACCAGCAGGCAGATGAACATGATGGTGCGTTCGCTCTGGCCTAGCTCCTTGTAGGTGGCAGCCATCTGGGTGAAGGTGAAACCCTCCGGGTTGCCGTAGGCGTGCACACCCACGATAGCTACCGCCACCAGCATGACCAGTCCCCCGGCCAGCGAGTAAAGCAGGAACTTCATAGCTGCACGACGACGCTGGGGGCCGCCGTAGTTACCGATCAGGAAGTAGACCGGGATCAGCATGGCTTCGAAAGCCAGGTAGAAGACGAACAGGTCCTGGGCGCTGAAAATCACCACAATGAACGATTCCAGAGCCAATACGTGTCCGGTGAAACCGCCCAGCTGAGCTTCGCTCACATCAGAGCGAGCAGCGATAAGCACCAGCGGCACCAGGGCCAGGGCTAGCACCACCATGGCCAGTGAGATCGGGCTCAGTGCCAGAGACCAGCTCACCCCGAACATGGGGATCCAGCTGCCGGACTGGGCGAACTGTAGCTTGTCGGTAGCCGAGTAGTCATAGTTGGCCAGCATGTGACCAGCTAAACCTAGGGTTACCAGCGAGAACACCATGCCCAGGAGCTTAGCCTGGCGGCGGGTTGCAGGTACTAACCACAGTAGGAGCGCACCCAGCATGGGCACTGCCGCCGCGATGGAAAGCACCGGGAATGAAGCGTTAATTACTGACGTGTACATTTACATCTTCCCGTCAAATTTGGGCGGCGACGAGGGCGATCAACAAGGCGACAACCCCCACCAGCATGTAAGCGGCGTAGGAACGCGCGTAACCGTTTTCAACAGCAGTAACGGCCTTACCAGAACCCTTAACCGCGGCCACCAGGGCGGCAATGACGCCGTCGATGACGTAACGGTCAGAGCGGTCAGCACCATCAGCCAGGGCCTTACCCGGGCGCATGGCCACAGCCTCATTGAGGTTGTCTTGGTATAGGTCATTACGTGCAGCTTCAACTAGAACGTTGGAAGGCTGAACCACAGTGGCTACCGGGCGACGCACATACATCACCCAAGCCAGGGCCACACCGGCCACTACCAGGATCAAGGTGGCAGCCATGATTACCGGCGCAGCCACAACCGGCTCGCCGTGCTCGTGGTGGCCAACTACCGGGGTGAGCCAGTTAGTGAAGGCGTCACCGTAGCTGAGTGCGCCACCTAGACCCACCGAGAACACCGACAAGATGATCATGGGGACGGTCATCCAGGGGCTGGACTCGTGCGGGTGGACCGGACCTTCCAGGTCAGCTTCAGTAGTCCAGCGGGCCTTGCCGTGGAAAATCATGAAGAACAGACGCGACATGTAGAAAGCGGTAATTCCGGCGCCGATCAGGGCAATGGAACCCAGGATCCACGGGCGCACACCTTCACCCACAAAAGCAGCCTCAATGATCTTGTCCTTGGAGAAGAAGCCGGAGAAAGGCGGCAAACCAAGGATGGCGATCCAGCCGATACCCATGGTGATCCAGGTGATCTTCATGGCGGTGCGCAGGTTACCGAAGCGACGCATGTTGACCTGGTCGCTCATGGCGTGCATGACGCTACCGGCACCCAGGAACAGCTGGGCCTTGAAGAAGCCGTGGGTGAGCAGGTGGAAGATAGCGAAGGCGTAGCCGATGGGGCCTAGACCCGCACCCAGCATCATGTAACCAATCTGGCTCATGGTGGAGGCGGCCAGTACCTTCTTCATGTCGTCCTTGGCGCAACCCACAATGGCACCAAACAGCAGCGTGATGGCACCAATAATGGCCACGGCCAGCTGGGCGTCAGGGGCACCCTGGTAGATAGCGCCCGAGCGCACCATTAGGTACACACCGGCGGTAACCATGGTGGCCGCGTGGATCAGGGCCGACACCGGGGTGGGGCCGGCCATGGCGTCACCCAGCCAGGCCTGCAAGGGGAACTGCGCAGACTTACCACAGGCTGCCACCAGCAGGAACAGGCCGATAACGGTCAGCCAGCCGGTGGATACGGCACCCGTAGTGGCGGCGGGTAGGACGGCGTCGAAGTCAACCGAGCCCACCACGCTCATCATGGCCATCATGGCGGCCAGCAGACCCATGTCACCGACACGGTTCATTACGAAGGCCTTCTTGGCGGCGACGGCGTTCTTGGCGCTGGTGGCCTTGACGGCGTCGGGAGCGTCGGCGTCGGCAGTGTTCCAGAAACCAATTAGCAGGTAGGAAGCCAAGCCCACGCCTTCCCAACCCACAAACAGGGCCAGGTAGCTATCACCCAGAACCAGGGTGAGCATAGCTGCCACGAACAGGTTCAGGTAGGCGAAGAAACGACGACGGTCACGGTCGTGGGACATGTAGGCCACGGAGTAAACGTGGATCAAGAAACCCACGAAGGTAACTAGCCCAACGAAGGTCAGCGACAGCGGGTCAACCCGGATCCCCAGGTCTAGCTCCCACTTGCCGGCGCTGAACCAACGCCACAGGTGGTGGTCGGTTACGCGCTGGGAAGCCGGAAGGCTTAGTAGCTTCCAGATCAGGGTTAGCCCAAAGCAGGCGTCAAAACCAGCTGCGGCCAGAGCCAGCCAGTGGCCCCACTTGTCGCTGCGGCGTCCCAGCAGCAGCAACAGGGCGGCGCTAGCGGCCGGGACGGCAATTAGCAGCCAGGCGTAAGCGAGCAAACCAGTAGCGGGCACCGCTAGTGCACCCTGACTAGAGGCTTGTACTGCGAGAGGAGTAAAGTTCACCGGTTTTCCTCTCAGTGCTTGAGCAGGTCAACGTCATCAACAGATGCGCTCCTGCGGGTCTTAAAGATGGACACAATAATCGATAGCCCCACCACAACTTCAGCTGCGGCAACCACCATCACGAAGAAGGCGAAAACCTGGCCATCAAGGTTGCCGTGCAGACGTGAGAAGGTAACCAGGGCGAGGTTAGCTGAGTTAAGCATCAGCTCCACCCCCATTAGTTCAATAATCACGTCGCGGCGCAGCAGCACGGTGAGCGCACCAATGCTAAAGAGCACCACGGCCAGGACTACGTAAACGCTTAGGCTCACTTTTCCTCCTTAGCAGCGTCAGCGCTAGTTTCGGCTTCAGCGGCCAGAGGCTGGCTCACCTGCGGGGCCGGGGCGCCATTCATGGCGTCCATGCCGGAGTGACCGTGCACTGCGTTTTCAACCTGTGCCTCGGTTTCTACCGGGAAGGGTGCGCTGGCCTTAGGCACCAGGGCTCCAGTGTTTAGCATCTGGCCACGAATGCGCAGTACACGCGAAACCGACTCGTCAAGCAGCTTGCCGGAGGCGTCCAGCGCCGGGGCGGCAGCGCTGTTGGTGGTGGCGTAGACACCGGAGAAGGGCTTTTGACCCGGGTGCTGGCCGTGCTTGGCGTAGGCCTCAAGCTTGTCCTTAGCAACCTGTGCCTGACCGCGACGCTTGTTGGGGCTTTCGCGGTGGGTTAAGGTCAGGGCGCCTAGGGCTGCAGTGATTAGCAGCAGACCGGTTAGCTCCATAACTGTGGAGTAGTCGTTGAACAGCACCTTGGCTAGAGAACCAATGGAGTCGTCAGTAATTTCAGCTGAGAACTTGGCCGGACCCACCAGCTGCGAACGCATTAGCGCCGTCACCAGGGTGACTACCAAACCCAAGCCCATCAGGCTGGAGAGGAGCTTATGCCCACTGACAGTGTCGGCAATGGACTCGTCTGCGGCCACACCCACCAGCATGATCACGAATAGCACAAGCATCATGACCGCACCGGTGTAGACCACGATCTGCACCGCTCCCAGGAAGGGAGCAGAGTTAGCAATGTAAAGGGTGGCCAAACAGATCATGATCATGATCATGTTTACGGCCGCGTAGACCGCACGCTTAGCGGTGAGCACGCCCAGGGCGCACACCACTGCAATGACGGCGACTACCCCAAACAGGATGCTTTCACCCAAGCCCAGTTGCGGGGCGGGCAAAAGGGCGGTGGCTAGTGAAGTTGCCATTAGCGCACAGCCTCCTTCTGGTTTACGACTTTCGCGGTGGCCAGGCTGGGGTCATCGGGACGGTTGGCACGTACCCAATCCACCTGGTTCTGGGTGGGGCCGCTAACCTCGCCACGGTAGTAGTCACCGTCTTCGCAGCCCTGCGCCATCGGGTGCGGGGCAGCTAGGGCGCCTTCAGGCAAGGGAACTAGCAGGTTTTGCTTTTCATAGATCAGGCCTTCACGACCGTCGCCTACCAGCTCATCGATTTCGTGAGTCATGGTCAGCGCGCGGGTAGGACAAGCCTCAATGCAGTAACCGCACAAAATGCAGCGCAAGTAGTTGATCTGGTAGACGCGCCCGTAACGCTCACCGGGAGAGTACTGGGCTTCGGGGGTGTTGGGGGCGGCCTCAACGTAGATAGCGTCAGCCGGGCAAGCCCAAGCACACAGTTCACAACCAATGCACTTTTCCAGCCCGTCGTCGTAACGGTTGAGCTGGTGGCGGCCGTGGAAGCGAGGCATAACCCGAGGCTTTTCAAAGGGGTAAGGCTCAGTTTCCACCGGACGGAACATGGAGGAAATAGTTACCCCGTAGCCGGCCAGGGGCGAGAGCAGCTTAGCTAGCGCCGAGGGCTCATCACGCAGCCACTGGTCGTGGTTGGAGGCATCAATTTCTTTTTTACTCACTTTTCAACCTCCTTGGCAGACTTGGCGGGCACCGCGTGGCGGGTAGAGGCAGGCAGTTCCTGCCCGGGCAGCGGCGGGACCGGGTAACCACCGGCGAAAGCGTCAAACTTGTCGCTTTCAGGCTCTTCCTTGTCGGACTTAGATTCAGGCCAGAAGAACAGAACCACCATGGTCACCACGCAGATCACGCTTAGACCCAGCAGCAGCTGCTGTGCGTCCATGTCGGTGAAGGCGCGCAGGCCCTGCACAATGGCTACCAGCACAAACCAGGCTAGAGCCACCGGAATCAGGAACTTCCAACCAAAACGCATGAACTGGTCGTAGCGGAAACGCACCAAAGTACCACGGGTCCAAATCATGAAGAACATGCAGGCCCACACCTTGGTTACGAACCACAGCACCGGCCACCAACCAGAGTCGGCGCCTTCCCAAATCAGGGTTAGCGGGCCGGCGCTCCAGCCACCTAGGAACAAGGTGGTGCACACGGCGGAAACGTTGAACATGTTGATGTATTCGGCCAGGAAGAACCAGGCGAACTTCATGGAGGAGTACTCCACCATGTGTCCAGCCACCAGCTCACCTTCAGCTTCAGGAAGGTCAAAGGGCAGACGGTTAACTTCACCAATCATGGAGATGACGTAGATCAGGAAGCTGGGCAGCAAGCCCACACACCACCACAGGTTGGTCTGTGCAGCCACAATCCCGGAGGTGGACATGGAGCCCGAAACCAGGAACACGGTCACAATGGACAGACCCATGGCCAGCTCGTAGCTGATCACCTGGGCGGCGCTACGCACTGCACCAAACAGCGGGTAGGTGGAGTGGGCGGACCAACCACCTAGCACAATGCCGTACACACCAAAGGCGGTAATAGCCAGGATGTAGAGCACCGAAACCGGGAAGTCGGTTAGCTGCAGCGGGGTGTGGTGACCAAAGAAGCTCACCGAAGGCCCAAAGGGGATCACCGCGTAAACCATGAAGGCACAGAAGGCGGCAATGGTGGGGGCCAGCAGGTAGATGAACTTTTCAGCGCCCTTGAGCCAGAAGTCTTCCTTCATGATCAGCTTGCCTGCGTCGGCAACAGCCTGAAGCAGACCTAGCGGACCGTTAACGTTAGGCCCTAGACGGGTCTGCATACGGCCCAGGCCGCGACGTTCAACCCACAGCGCCATAATCACGGACAGGATCAAAAATACCGCTAGGAATACGGCTTTGATCAGCGTAATCCACCAGGGGGTGTCAGAAAAGTCCGCAGTTACCCCGGCTGCGGTTGGCAGCGTCATAACGACGGCGTGCATTTACTTCACCTCCGAGAGATTAACGATAAGACCTTGGCCGCCACCTAGGCTCTGACGCACGGTGGAACCGGCCGAGCATTCGGGAAGCCAAACAGTGTTGGGTGCTAGCGGCGCGATTACCGCCGGCAAAGTGATCGAGCCGGTTTCCGTGCTGACTTGCAGCTGGCTGCCGGAGTGGATGCCATTGACCTTGGCCAGTTCGCGGGCCACGTAGACCACCGGGCGGCGCGCGGTGGCGGCCAGGTGCTCTTCGAAGTCCTGTAGGCGTCCGCCGTCAAGCATGGGCTTGTGGGTGGCCAGGTAGGCCTGCCCGGGGGCTAGTTTGCTAGTGGCGACGGCGCTGGTGGGCTGCATGTCAGGGTGCGTTGCGCTAATGCCTAGGCCGGCTAGCTCACGGTGTAGCTCAGCTAGGTCATTTACGTGCAGGTCAGATCCCATTTCTGCAGCCAGCATGGCCAGTACCTGACGGTCGGTGCGGGCACGTGAAACGTGGGCCTGACCGAAGGGACGCACGCGCCCTTCCCAGTTAACGAAGGTGCCGTTCTTTTCTACGGGCGGGGCCACGGGGAAGACCACGTCGGCGTGCTCGCTGATTTCTGAGCGGCGCACCTCTAGCTGTACCAGGAAGCCAGCTTCGCTCATGGCGGTGCGGGCCAGTCCCGGGTCGCTAAAGTCGCGCAGGTCAACGCCACCGACTACCAGGGCGTCCAGGCCCTCGGCGCTGAGCACCGAGTTAAGGATGGCCTCAGTGTCGCGGCCGGCAGCAGCGGGCAGGGCGCCCCATAGCTGCTCAACCTGGGCACGGGCGGCGTCGTCGGCAACTAGGCGACCACCAGGCAGCAGGCCCGGCAGGGTACCAGCCTCGATACCACCGCGTTCACCGGCACGGCGCGGCACCCAAGCCAGGCGGGCACCGGTGCGCTTAGCTAGAGCGTCGACGGCGCTGAGCAGGCCGGGCACCTCAGCGGCGCGTTCACCCACCAGGATGGTGGCACCCTCAGCGCTAAGGGCCTCGGTTAGCTCGGCGGGCAGGGCCTTAACAGCGGCAACCTCGCTACCGGGGGTGGCGCTGATGATGTTGGCACGTAGCTTTACCGAACCGGCGCTCTTAATCGGGGCCACGGTGTGTACCTTGAGGCCACGGTTGTTTACGGCCTTGTGTAGACGCAGGAACAGCGAACCACACTCATCCTCGGGCTCTAGGGCCACCAGCAGCACCGTGCCGGCGCTTTCCAGGCTGGTGTAGGTGACGCGGCCAAGGCCACGACCAGCCACGTTAGCGGCGATGAAGGCTTCATCCTCAGCGCCGGCGGGACGTACTCGCTGGTCGATGTCGTTGGTGTGGGCCACGGTGCGGGCAAAGCGAGACCAGGCCCAAGCGTCCTCTAGGGTCAGTCGAGCGCCTGGTAGGAAGCCCACGCCACCAGCGGCGATGGCCTTAGCTAGGCCCTGGGCGGCGACGTCGAGAGCGTCGGGCCAGCTGGTGGGAACCAGGGTGCCGTCAGCTTCACGTACCAGCGGGGTGGTCAGGCGGTCCGGAGCGCTGGCCCACGGGAAGGCGAAGCGGTCCTTGTCGGTGATCCACTCTTCGTTGACCTCAGGGTCGTTGCCAGCCATGCGGCGCAGCACCACACCGCGACGCATGTCCACGCGGATGGCGGAGCCGGAGGCGTCGTGCTCGGTTACCGAGTCGGTGGAAACCAGGTCCATGGGGCGGGCCCGGAAACGGTACTTGGCGCTGGTGAGGGCACCTACGGGGCAAATCTGGATGATGTTGCCCGAGAAGTAGGAGGCGAAGGGACGTCCGCTTACATCCTGGTTGCCTATCTCAGCGCCGGCGGTTAGACCGTCTTGCACGCCGCTCTGGCCACCGGGGCCGGCCAGGGTGGGGTCGGGAATCAGGTGGTGCTCGCCGCGAATGTCCTGCGTGCCCGCGTAGTCACTGGGGTCGTAGAAGTCCAGGGCGGTGGCGTCAAAGCGGCCGATCTGCTCGCCGTACATCCCCGAGTGCTCGCCGGCGGGGTGACCGCCACCGCGTCCTTGCAGAGCGATGAAGCGGTCGCCAGCGATCTGATCTGCGAAACGCACGCAACGCTGGCACAGGATGCAGCGGTCGCGGTCTAGCAGGATCTGGCTGGTTAGGCGCAGCGGCTTGGGGAAGGTGCGCTTGACGTCGGTGAAGCGGGTGACGGACTGGCCGCCCTGCTCCATGAGCTTAAGCGCTTGGTTCTGTAGCGGGCATTCGCCACCCTTGTCGCAGACCGGGCAGTCTAGCGGGTGGTTGATCAGCAGGAACTCCATGGTCCCGTTCTGGGCCTTGGCAGCTACCTCGCTGGTTGCCTGGGTTTCGATCTCCATGCCTTCCATGGCGGTCATGGCGCAGGAGGGCTGGGGCTTGGGCATCTTACGTACGACGCCGTCGCGCCCGGGCATAGCTACTTCCACCAGGCACTGGCGGCAGTTAGCTGAGGGCTTTAGCAGCGGGTGGTCGCAAAAACGCGGGATGCGCACGCCCACCTGTTCGGCAGCGCGGATGAGCAACGTACCCTTAGGCACGGCTACCGTGGCGCCGTCGATCTTGATATTTACCAGGTCGGTCATAGAAGTCACCGTCCGCTTTCCGTGATTGCACTGGCTGCGTAGGGGAAGAGCTCGCAAGCCGGGGTGGTGTAACCAGCCTCGAACTCAGAGCGGAAACGCTTGATGCCGCTTAGCACCGGGGTGGCGGCAGCGTCACCTAGCGCACAGAAGGAGCGCCCAGCGATGTTGGAGGCAATCGACTCCAGTTTTTCGACGTCACCCGGCAGGCCCTTACCGGCCTCTAGGCGCAGCATGATTTGGCGCATCCAGTAGGTACCTTCACGGCAAGGCGTGCACTTACCGCAAGATTCGTGCTGGTAGAACTCGGTCCAGCGAGTCACTACGCGCACTACTGAAACAGTCTCATCAAATACCTGTAGCGCGCGGGTACCCAGCATGGAGCCGGCGGCGCCTACAGACTCGTAGTCCAGGGGAACATCGAGCTCATCTTCAGTGAAGATGGGGGTGGAGGAACCACCGGGCACCCAGAACTTGAGCTGGTGACCGTCGCGGATACCACCGCACATGTCGATCAGCTCGCGCATGGTAATACCGAAAGGAGCCTCAAACTGGCCGGGGTTACGTACGTGCCCAGAGACGGAGAAAATACCGTGACCCTTGGACTTTTCAGTACCCATGGCGGAGTACCAGGCTGCGCTTTCACGTAGGATGCCGGGCACCTGGGAGATGGTCTCAACGTTGTTGATAACGGTGGGACGCGCGTACAGACCGGCCACAGCCGGGAAAGGCGGCTTGAGACGCGGGTGACCACGGCGGCCTTCTAGCGAGTCCAGCAGCGCGGTTTCTTCACCACAGATGTAGGCGCCGGCGCCGGCGTGGGCAGTAATGGTTAGCGGCTGTTTGCCATCCAGGCCAAAACCGGTGTCTAGCAGGCCAGATTCCATAGCCTCACGGGCCGCAGCCAGCAGGCGGCGGTAAACCTGGCTAACCTCACCGCGCAGGTATACGAAAGCGTGGTCGCAACCGATAGCGCGCGAAGTGATGGCCACACCCTCAATCAGGGCGTGCGGGTTACCCATAATGGTGGGGATGTCCTTGCAGGTGCCCGGCTCAGACTCGTCAGCGTTAACCACCAGGTAACGCGGCTTGCCGTCAGGCGCGGGCAGGAATGACCACTTCAGACCGGTGGGGAAGCCTGCACCACCACGGCCGCGCAGGCCGGAAGCCTTAACCAGCTCAACGATTTCGCTGGCCTGCATTTTCTTGGCCTTAGCTAGGCCCTCATAGCCGCCGTGACGACGGTAAACGTCCAGGGTCCAAGAGCGGTCCACACCCCACATGGAGGTCAAGATGGGCGTTAGCGTCCCCGGCGCACTGTAAGCGGGCTGTGCCACTGCAGTGTCACTCACTTGGTTTCCTCCTTCGGTGCGCTCCAGCCCTTTTCCTGGGCGATTGTCTGTCCTAGCAGGCTGGGGGCGCCAGCGCTGATGCCCTCATCTACCAGGCCGTCTTCAAAACCAGCTAGTAGGTGCTCGTTTTGCTTGAAAGTGGGCACCTGCTTGGGGCCACGGGTGGGGCCTACCGGCTTGCCTTGACGTAGCTTGTCCACCAGGTCAACGGCCTTGGCGGGGGTCTGGTTGTCAAAAAACTCCCAGTTGACCATCACTACCGGCGCATAGTCGCAGGCCGCATTGCATTCGATGCGTTCTAGCGAAATACTGCCGTCTTCAGTGACGCCGTCGTTACCGATGCCCAGGTGCTCGCTAACCGCGTCCCAAACCGCGTCTCCACCCATAACCGCACACAGCGCGTTGGTGCATACACCCACGTGGTACTGGCCGCCGGGGTGACGGCGGAACTGGCTGTAGAAGGTGGCTACAGCGCTAACCTCGGAGGTGGTCAGGTTCAGGGTTTCAGCGCAAAAACGGATGCCGTCAGGCGAGACGTAACCGTCGTAGCTCTGAATTAGGTGCAGCATCGGGATCAGCGCGCTACGCTCATGCCCGCTGGGGTAACGCCCCATGATCTGGGCGCTTTCTTCACGTAGACGCGTCAAAGTTGCTTCGTCATAACTCATCAGCGGTCCACACCTCCTAGTACGGGGTCGATGGAAGCCAGAGTCGGAACGATGTCGGCAAGCATGCCGCCCTCTCCCATAATGGCCATGGACTGCAGGTTAGAGAAGGAAGGATCCCTGAAGTGCACGCGGTAGGGGCGAGTGCCGCCGTCGGAAACTAGGTGCACACCCAGCAGACCCTTAGCGTGCTCAACCGTCTGGTAAACCTGCCCTGCGGGCACGTGGAAGCCCTGGGTGACCAGCTTAAAGTGGTGGATCAGGGACTCCATGGAGGTGCCCATGATTTCACGCACGTGCTCTAGGGACTGGCCCTGGCCATCAGCGGCTAGGCTCATGCGGGCCGGCCAAGCGATAGCTGGGTCATCCACCATGGTGGGCTCGCCCTCTAGCTGCTCTAGGCGCTCAAGGCACTGGGAGACAATCTTGAGGGACTGGAAGCATTCATCCATACGCACGCGCATACGGTTGAAGCAGTCAGAGCGGTCGTAAACCGGCACGTCAAAGTCGTAGGTTTCATACCCGCAGTAGGGGGCACTCTTACGCAGGTCCATCGGGTAGCCGGTGGCGCGCAGGCAGGGGCCGGTCAGGCTCAGGGCCATGGCCCCAGCCAGGTCGATCTCGCCCACACCGATCATACGGCCGCGCAAAATCGGGTTACCCATGCACAGCTTTTCCAGCTCGCCCAGGTCGCGCTTGATGTTGGGCAGGGTGGAGCGGATGAACTCTACCGCGCCTGCGGGAATGTCTTGGGCTAGGCCGCCGGGACGCACAAAGGCGTGGTTCATGCGCAGGCCGGTGATCATTTCGTAGGCGCGCAAAATGTTTTCGCGTCCACGGAAGGCGATGGTCAGCAAGGTGGTACCACCCAGCTCGTTACCACCGGTTCCCACCGCGATCAGATGGGAGGCGATGCGGTTTAGCTCCATGAGCAGCACGCGCACTACCGAGGCCTTCTCGGGCACCTGGTCAGTGATACCCAGGGCCTTTTCCACCGCCAGGGCCCAAGCCACTTCCTGGAAGAAGGGTGCCACGTAATCCATACGGGTTACGAAGGTGGCGCCTTGGGTGAAGGTGCGGAACTCCATGTTCTTTTCGATACCCGTGTGTAGGTATCCGGTGCCTACGCGCACATCAGTGACATGTTCACCTTCCACCTCTAGTACCAGGCGCAGCACGCCGTGGGTGGAGGGGTGGACGGGACCCATGTTCAGCACGATGCGGTCATCGCGCATGCGTTCTTCTTCATCGCGGGCAGCAATCTGGGCTAGTACTTCATCCCAGTCGCCACCGTTAGTTTGGAACTGGGGAGCGTCAGCGGCCAGAGAGTCTAGTGCTGCACCGGTTGCGTGAATGCTCATCAGCGGTAAGACCTCCGAGTGTCAGCGGGGGGCGTGGATGCACCCTTGTATTCGACCGGGATACCACCTAGCGGGTAATCCTTGCGTTGGGGGTGGCCTACCCAGTCATCGGGCATGGCCGTGCGGGTGAGGCCGGGGTGACCGTCAAAAACGATGCCCATCAGGTCCCAGGTTTCGCGCTCGTGCCAGTCGTTACCGGGGTAAACGCTAACTACTGAGGGCACGTGCGGGTCGGCGTCGGGAACAGCTACCTCAATGCGCAGCTGACGGCTGCCGTGGGTCAGGCTCATCAGCTGGTAGCAGGCGTGCAGTTCGCGGTCTTTGTCGCCGGGGTAGTTAACGCCCGAAACTCCAATGCACAGCTCAAAGCGCAGGTCGGGGTCGTCACGCAGGTACTGCATTACGGCCACCAGGTGCTCGCGTACCACGAAGATGGTTAGCTCGCCGTTTTCTACAACTACCTTCTCGATTACCTGGGAGGGTTCCAGCCCGCCCTTACGTAGGTCTTCGATTAGGTCGTCGACGACGGCGTCGAACCAGCCACCGTAGGGGCGCACTGCTGCGGGGGCTAGGGTGATTACCTGGCTGAGGCCGTCAAAACCGGTGGTGTCACCGGCATCTTTGGCCCCAAATAGGCCGTGTTCGCTGCCGATAACTTCCAGGGCTAGCTGCGGGCGTACGGCGACGCCGTCAATCTGGGCTACGGGCGCCTCGGTTGCCTGGCTTAGCTCTTCACTCATGCCAGCAGGCCTTTCTGTGCGTGGGTGGGGGTGGCGGCCAGGGCGGCAGCCTCGACGGCGCGGGCGATCTCCTTGCGGTGGCCCAGCAGCGGGCGCTTAGAGATCTGCTTGGTCAGCTCCAGCATGGCGTTGATCAGCATTTCGGGGCGCGGGGGGCAGCCGGGCAGGTAGATGTCTACCGGCACAATGTGGTCGGCGCCCTGCACTACGGCGTAGTTGTTGAACATACCGCCGGTGGAGGCGCAGGCACCCATGGAGATAACCCACTTGGGTTCAGGCATTGAGTCGTAGACGTTACGCACGATGGGGGCCATCTTGTGGCTTACACGCCCGGAAACGATCATTACGTCGGCGTGACGCGGCGAGGCACGGAACACCTCCCAGCCGAAGCGGGCTAGGTCGAAGCGAGGGCCGGCGGTGGCCATCATTTCGATAGCGCAGCAGGCCAGACCCATGGTGACAGGCCATAGTGACCGTGACTGGGCTAGGCCGGCCACGGTCTCAACGCTGGTTAGCAGGAATCCGGGGTTACCGGCTTGGTTTTCTTGGCTCATGCTTTATCCCCTTATCAGTCCCAATCCAGGCCGCCACGACGCCATTCAAGGACGTAGGGAACGGTGATTAGGGCGATGAAAATAAGCGCTGCTACCAGCCCGAACAGGCCTAGCTTTGCGAAAGAGCTGGCCCAGGGGTAGAGGAACACGACCTCAATGTCGAAAATGATGAAGGTCATACCTACCAGGTAGAACTTGACTGGGAAGCGCCCGTGAGCGTTGTTGGCAGGAGTTGGATCCACACCGCACTCATAGTTACGCACCTTGGTGGAGTTGCGCCGGTTGGGGCTGATAATGGCAGACATTGCCAGACCACCAATGGCGATAAGTAGCGCAACTGCCCCCATCACCAGTAAGGAGACATAGGGATTCACGGCGAGAACACCATCCTTTTACGCACAGAGATTGACCTTTAAACTGTAGTAGCTAGGCGCCAGGGGTTGCGCACACGACGCGCTTAACCTCTAGCTTTCCCCAATATTACGCCAAAAGTTCGTTTTTACGACGGATTGTCACACCTAAGTAAAATGCTTTATTACGCGCGGTTTAGCTTGCTTAAATCTGCGCTCATAAGCTCTAAAACCTGAGATGATTAGACCATGTCACGAGCCAGCCTAAATAAGGACCCGCGCGAAGTAGCGGGCATGTTCGACACTGTCGCCCGCCGCTACGATTTAACCAATGACGTCATGAGCGGTTTCCAAGTGCGCGCTTGGCGAGCAGTTACCCGCACCGCCGTGGGAGCGGGCCCGGGCATGAAGGTTTTGGACCTGGCTGCGGGCACAGGCACCTCCACTAACGACTACGCCCTTGCTGGCGCCCAGGTGGTGGCCTGCGACTTCTCCATTGGCATGATGCAGGAGGGTAAGCGCCGCTACCCAGACCTACAGTTTGTGGCCGGGGATGCCACCGCTTTGCCTTTTGCCGACGACGCTTTTGACGTGGTCACTATCTCTTACGGCCTGCGCAATGTGAACGACACTTTGGCGGCTTTACGCCAAATGTATAGGGTTACTAAACCCGGGGGGCGGATTGTGATCGCGGAGTTTTCCACCCCCACCACCCCGGTGGTACGTGAGAGCTATAAGTGGTTTTTGGGTCACGTAATGCCCCCGGCAGCACGGGTGTTTTCTTCTAACGTCGAGTCTTACGACTATTTGGCTGAGTCGATTTTGTCTTGGCCTAACCAGGAGGCGTTGGCGCAGCTGCTGCTTGAGGCTGGTTGGCGTCAGGTGGCTTATAAGAACCTCTCTGGCGGCATTGTGGCGCTGCATCAGGCGGTTAAGCCCAGCGCATGAGCGGTCAGCTGTTTTGCACCTCTACCCCACTGTCGGTTAGCCCCGGCGTTAGCCTGACTGATTTTTTGTATGCGCCGACGTCGGTCAGCTGCTGGCTGCATGAGGGTTACGGCTTGGTGGGATTGGGGCGCCTGCTCACTCTAAGCGCCCCGCCTGCAGAGCCAGTCTCGACGGCGCCTAGGCGCATTGAGCAGCTGCGTCAGGCTTGGCGCCATGAGGTGGGCCAGGCTAGTTGGGTTGACCAGGTGCGTCGCCCTGGCAGCGGGCCACTAGCGCTGGGAGCTATCACTTTTAGCGCTACTTCCCAGGCTAGTTCGGTGCTGGTAGTGCCCCAGGTTTTGGTGGGGCGCGACCGTCAGGGTTGGTGGCTGACCCGCTTTGAGCTCTCCCCCGCCCCGACGGTGCCGCGCGGCGAGGTTTTTAGGGGCCAGCCCTACACCCCTCAGCTAAGTTTTGTGCGCACCGTGGCTGAAAACGCTGGTTTGGCAGGTATTTTGGATTTCGTCTGCGCCTGCGCGCAGGGCCGTGCTGCTTCTGCCGTCAAAACCAGCCCTGCCGGTGTGCAGGCCCAAGCAAGTGGCGCCACTAGCGCGGGCAGCCCGGCCGGCATCGGACAAACAAGCCCGGCCGGCGTCGGACAAACAAATACGCCCGCCGTCGGGCAAGCGAGCGAACTCACCAAAACCAGCCAAAGCAGCACACTTAGCGACTCTCAGTGGACCGGAGCAGTTGAGCTCGCCACGCAGGCGCTGAAGCAAAATCGGGCCATCAAAGTAGTGCTGGCGCGCGACAGTTACCTGAGCAGCTCGCTCACGCTAGGCGCTGCACTAGAGCACCTGGCCACGCGCTTTGCCACCACCTGGACTTTTAGTGTGGACGGGATGATTGGGGCCAGCCCCGAGATGCTGTTGCAGCTGCGTGAGCGGGAAGTGTTTTCGCGCGTCCTGGCGGGCACGGCCCGGCGCCGAGCCAATATGGACCAAGGCGAGTTAGAGCAGCTAGCTGATTGGCTACGCCACTCGCCTAAAAACTCTCGTGAGCACCAGTTGGCGGCGGCTTCGGCGGTTAAGGCGCTTACCCCTATCACTGAGCAGTTGCGCGTCAGCGAGCCTTTTGTGCTGACTCTGCCTAACGTGATTCACCTGGCCACCGATATTTATGGCCAGGTAGCCGGTGATACGGGTGCGTTAGCGCTGGTAGAGGCACTACATCCGACGGCGGCAGTATGCGGCACCCCCACAGCGGCGGCCGCGCAGCTGATCACTGAGCTTGAAGGCATGGACCGCGAGCGCTATGCCGGCCCGGTGGGCTGGGTGGATTGGCGCGGTGAGGGCCAGTGGTGCATTGCTTTGCGTAGTGGGCAGGTTCTGTCTCCGACGGCGCAGCCAGCTGACATGCAGGGCGGCCCGGCTGGCTACCCGATAGGTAACCAGCCGGTGGGTTCGGTGCGGATTTTTGCGGGCGCAGGCATTATGCCGGATTCGGTTGCCGCCGATGAGCTGGCGGAAACTAACGCCAAAATGGCGCCTATGCGCGCCGCTTTGGGTTTGTAAGTCAGGCAGGGTTTGCCAGCCCGAGGCTGGGTTTAGCGCCCAAGCCTGGGCACGCGGCCCTTACTTGTCGTCGGGGCGCTCAACCAGTTTTACGGTAACTTCCATCTTGTTTGAGCCGCGTGCAACGGTGAACTTGACCTGGTCGCCGGCACTGAACTGGCGTACATAACCCATCAGGGCTGCTGATTCGCCTACTGCGTGACCGTCAACAGCCAAGATCACGTCGCCTTCACGCAGGCCCGCGTTGGCGGCCGGGGTGCCCGAGCCAACCTTGGTGATCTTAGCTCCGGCGCGGGTTTCGCCATTAACTGTGGCGCCGCCGTCCTCAAGCGAAACACCCAGGTAGGCGTGGGTGGCTTTACCATCCTTGATCAGCTGCTGGGCCACCTTATTGGCCAGGTCAATAGGGATGGCAAAGCCGATACCGATGTTTCCGCTACGTGCGCCGCCCGAAGAGGAGGAAGAGCTCAGGGTGGCAATGGAGGAGTTAATGCCGATAACTCGTCCTTGAGAGTCAAATAGCGGGCCACCGGAGTTACCGGGGTTAATGGCGGCGTCAACCTGAATGGCGTTGGTGTAAACACGCTGGCTGGCTGAGGAACTAGAAGAGCTGTCGCTGGACTCGCCCTTAGTGACTACCGGGCGGTCTAGGGCTGAGATGATACCGGTGGTGGCGGTGGAGGAAAGTCCCAGCGGGGCACCGATAGCCATTACGCCCTGGCCTACCTTTAGATCCTTGGAGGAGCCGATTTGGGCTACGGTCAGGTCTGAGGGGGCGTTCTTGATTTTGACTACTGCCAGGTCATTGGCGGGGTCAGTGCCGGTTAGTTCCAGCTCGTAGATACGCCCGTCTTTGAGCTGGGCGTATAGTGCGCTGGCACCGGTTACCACGTGGTTGTTGGTGATGATGTGGCCTTGCTTGTCGATAACCACACCGGAGCCGGTGGCGCCGCCTTCAGAGTGCTTGGCTTGGATGTAAACCACGGAGCTGGAGACATTTTCGGCTACCTTTTGCCAGTCAGGGGTTTGACCCTGGGTGGTTACCAGCTTGGTGTTACCTTGGTTGTTGGCTGAAACGGTGGAGGTGGAGGTGATAGCGGGCTGCGCCTCTTCTGCGCCGCCGGCGTAGTACATGCCGCCGGCGGTGATACCTGAGGCCACCAGGGCGGTGGTCAGTGATAGAGCCATCACCCCACCCCAACCCGGGGAGCTTTTCTTGTTGTCGCTGTTAGAGGTGTAGTTGGCGCCATTGTTGTAGCCGCTAGCAGGAGCGGAGGGAGCTGCGGGGGCGCTAGAGGGAGCATAGGGAGCCTGGCCGTAGGGGGTGCCGTAGTTGCCGGCCGGCCTAGCGCCATAGTTGGGGGCGTAGGGGTTACGGGGCTGGTAGTTATCGCTCATCAATAGTTCCTAAATGCTTAGCGGTAGCCAGCAATGGCCACCTTACGGACGTTAATCATACTGACCTGGTCATTTGGTGGAGTTAGCAGCAACCCTTAAACAAGTTTGACATGCACCAGGCTACGGCCCTCAATTGTCTTAGACAATAGGGATTGCAGCCCATCGACGTCGTCAATTACGCTCACGTGGGCGCCAAATGCGGCTGCTGCCTGTGCGAAATCAACTTGCTGTGCGGTAGTGAAAAAGCGTGGGAAATAATTACTTAGCTCGCTGGCGCCATATTCAAGGCCGCTAAATATTTTGCCGCCATGATCGTCTAACACGATTACTTGCAGGTCCACCTCGGTTTCTGTAACTGCCTTAACCAGGCCGGTTAAGTCGTGTGCTGCCGCTAAATCCCCAATAATTACCCGCACTGGTTGGCCACTGGCCCAGGCTAGGCCCACGGCGGTGGAGATAGTCCCGTCAATACCGGCTAATCCACGATTAGCCACTACTGGGCCGGGCATCTTTTTCAGTTGCTTACCCGCAGGTAATCCAGCATCTAGATAGCGGATGGTCATCGAAGAAGCTGCCATTAAAGTAACGCTGTTTTCTAGGCTGTCGCTATGAATTGCTGTTGATTGGCTATGAGTTTTGTATTGCGAGGTGGCCTGCCAGGTAGTTAAAGCCATTTGTGCAGCTTTAGTTACGCTGATGGCGTTTAGTTGCTGTTGGCCAGCTTGCAACCAGCGTTGCAGCCACAGCGGTGACGGAGCGTTTTTGCCGACGCCGGCACTCGGGGCAGCTAGGCCGCTCAAGGCCTGTTCTAGGGTGGTTACGTAAGCGGCGCCCCCACTCACGTCACTCCAGCGCGCCCGGTTGGTCAGCACCACCTGGTAAATATCCTCCCGCGCTAGTAGTGCACTGATGGGGCGGGTGAGGGTGGGGTGCCCGACTACCAGCAGCTGCTCGATCTCTTGAGAAAGCTGGGCGCCGTCGCCCCCAACTGAGCCGTCGCCACTAGCTAAAAGCGCACTGTAGGCAGCCACTGCGTTGGCGTTGGTGCGCACTAGCGAGGTGGGTTCAGCTAGTAGCGGCCACCCCCAAGCGTGGGCCAGGGCGGCAGCATAGTGGGCTAACTCGGCGTCGTCGTTGTCCCCCACCACAATCACCCCACGCCGGGCGGGGTCTAAACCTAAGCGGCACCCTACCTGGCTGACTGTGACCTCATTTAGCTGCTCCTCTAGGGGCTTGCGCGCACGCAGCCAGTGGGTTTTGGGTTCCAAATGCGGCACTTGCCAGGGGGCGGCGGGGGCCAGCGGCGGGGCTAGGCGCACGTTTAGATGCACCGGGCCGGGGTCTAGGGTTAGGCGCCCTGAGGCTGCAGCTACCGCTCGGCGTACTTGATTGGCGACGGCGCCCATCTCGCTAGTGTCGCCCAGGTCTGCCTGGTAGCGGGTGGCGGCGCCAAAAATCCCGGTTTGCACCGTGGTTTGACTGGCGCCAGTGTTGACCAGGGCGTGGGGGCGGTCGGCACTCAAAATTATCAGTGGCACCCCGGCGGCGTCGGCCTCCACCACGGCAGGGTGCGCGTTAGCTACCGCGCTACCGGAGGTCATAACCGCCACGGCGGGGCGAGCTAGGCCTTCATGCAGCCAGTCGGAGCGGGAGGCACCTAAAGCCACAAAGGCGGCGCTACGCTCGTCAACCACCACGCGCAGCTGCAGGTAGCCGGCCTCGGCGGCGTCGGCCAGGGCGTAGGTCAGCGGGGCGTTACGTGAGCCGGGGCTGATCACCACCCGTTTAACCCCGGCTTCAACTAGGGCGGCCACCACGGCGCGGGCAAGTAAGGTGGCAGGGCTTTCCGGGCCGGCAGGGTAAGCCGTTGGCTGGCCGGTTGAGTGGGCCGGAGGCTGGGAAATTGGGAGGGCTGGTGGCTGGGATGCTGGGTGGGAGGGGCCGCTGGGAGCGGATGCTTCTTTGGGGGTCACAACTGGCCTAACTAGTTGGGTATCTAGCGCGTCAAGGCGCCAGATGTGGTTTTAAGTTTAGCTAGCTAGCAGAGTGCTCAGGCGCACTAGGCGCTGGCACCAGCGCTCGCGTAGAGTCTCACTGGCGGGTGGGATGCGCTCAACTGATACTGGCTGTCCAAGCAGCAAATGCCCATTTACAGGCCTAAAGGGCGCCTCAATCACGTCTTCTTGCAGCAGCGAGCCGGTGGCCAGGCCGCAAGCATAGGGCAGCTCGTCTAACGCGCTAGCTAGGCGCAGGCCGGCGTAAATTCCCACCGAAGTGTCTAGGGCTGAAGAAACCACCGCCAGCATTTCTAAACGCTTATAGATTTCATAAGCAGCGCTTATACCACCTAGTGGGGACACTTTTAGTACGGCCACATCCGCCGCTTCTAACTGCCGCACTGCCATAGGGTTGGCATCTAGACGCAAGGATTCATCGGCGGCGATCGGCACCTGGAGTTTGCGGCGTAAAACCGCCAGATCAGCGGTGGAGCGGCAAGGCTGCTCAGCATATTCGAGCCCGCCGGCGGCGCGGTCATATAGGGGCAATAGTTTTAGGGCCTGATCCAAATCCCAGGCAGCATTTACATCAATGCGCAGAGCCGCCCCTGGCCCCATGGCGCCGCGCACCGCCTCTAGGCGCTGTAGATCCTCGCTTAAACAATCGGGCTTGTCGGCCACTTTCACCTTGGCGGTGTGTATGCCTGCACCTACGGCCGCGAGCGCGCGCGCCTCAGCTTCCTCAGGCCCCAGGGCGGCAATAGTGGTGTTAACCGGAATTTGGTGGCGTTTAGGCCCCGGCACACCTTGGCCCTCTAGCGTTTTCGTGGCTTGGCTCAGGGCGCTGGCCAGCCATTTAGCGCTGTGGCTATCAGGGTGGTTCCAAAATGGGGCGCACTCCCCCCAGCCTGCGGGGCCATGCACTAGGACGCCGTCGCGCACGGTGATACCACGAAAACGTACCCGCATGGGAATTGAGAAAACCTCTACCCGGTCAATGCTTTCCCATAGCGCGGCGGCGGGTGGGGGGCATTGCTTACGGATTGTTTCAAGCATGACCCCCATTATTCCTTAGCGACGACGCCGTTAGCGTTGGCCCTTAAACGCAACCAAGACCGCCTTAAAGACGGTCTTGGCAACTGAAAAGCCTTATTGCATCTAGCTATCAGCGGTAGGGCTGGTCCAGCGGAACTTCCGGGTCGGGCTGGTGGGTGATGCGGTTACGCAGGTCGCGGCGCACGATTTCAATCGACCACAGCCACACTACGTGACCTAGGGCTTCAGAGAAGTGCTCGGACCAGGTCTGGCCGCCAGCAACCCACGGGAAGGGGCTGGGCACCCAACCCAGCAGCGGCATGAACACCACGTGCGCACCGATCCACACCAGTAGACCAAAGGCAGCGCCCTGCCACAGCTTAATCTTGGGGAAGTACTCGGCAGCAATGCAGTACAGCAGCGCAAACACAATGGCGAAGCTGAAGTGAATGATGAAGGAGTAGATCGGCAGGTTGTCGTTAAGGTTGAACGACACGGTGGTGTGCGACTGCTCCGGGCTCATCCCAAACCACTCAAGCATGGTCTGGGGCGGGTTGGTGGCGTTACGCGCGGGCGTGCGGGGCGGGAAGGGAACTTCCCAACCAAACTTCACGATGGCAGAGAACACGCCGCCAATAACACCCACCAGGGCGGCAACTTTCACGTTGCGGCGCGCGGGCTCAGTCTTTTGTAGCAGACTGGCAAACAATTTTTTAAACACTTAGGCTCCTTGCATCCTTAGTCTTAACGTGCGCTATACCGGTTAAAAATACCGAAACGTACGCATAGATAAGTTTAAACTGACACCAGGTTAGGCTGCCATGACCTTAGGTACAGGCGGTTAACAAAGGCCTGTTCAGAGCCGGTTTTAGAAATAGTACGGGAAGGAAGACCAGTCCGCTGGGCGTTTGTTGACGAAAGAGTCACGCCCCTCCACAGCCTCATCGGTCATATAGGCCAGGCGCGTAGCTTCACCAGCAAAGACCTGCTGACCGGCCAAACCGTCGTCGGCCAGGTTGAAAGCAAACTTAAGCATACGGATAGCCTGGGGAGATTTGGTGGCTATAATCTCGCCGTATTCAATGGCTTTATTTTCTAGCTCTCCGTGGTCTACCACCTCGTTGACCACCCCCCAACGCTCGGCGGTTTCCGCGTCGTAGGTGCGCGCCAGGAAGAAAATTTCGCGAGCCCGCTTATCACCCACCTGGCGCGCTAGCAGGGCCGAGCCGTAGCCGGCGTCGAAAGAACCCACATTGGCGTCGGTTTGCTTAAAAAGCGCGTGCTGACGTGAAGCAATAGACAGGTCACACACCACGTTTAGGCTGTGACCACCGCCTGCCGCCCACCCGGGCACGGCCGCAATAACCACTTTAGGCATGGTGCGAATTAGGCGCTGAACTTCCAAAATATGCAGCCTGCCAGCACGGGCGGCGTCGATACGTTCACGCCTGGCGGTAGTGGAGGCCAGCTGCCCACTGGGGTCTGGCGCTGCTATAGGGTCTGTTCCCTGCGGCCCACTTTCTTCGGTTTTTTCTGCCGACGACGCCGCAGCCCCCGGCTCGGGGGCCTGGGTGGGCTCAACTTCGTAGCGGTATCCGTCGCGACCACGGATACGCTGATCGCCGCCAGAACAAAAAGCCCAGCCGCCGTCGCGCGCCGAGGGACCATTACCGGTGAGAATAACCGTGCCCACATCCCCACTCATGCGGGCATGGTCAAGGGTGCGGTAAAGCTCATCCACGGTGTGAGGACGAAAAGCATTACGCAGCTCAGGGCGGTTAATGGCCACGCGCACAATCGGCTTATCAGTGCAGTTACCGTTTTCGTCGCGGCTAACTGCCCGGTGATAGGTGACGTCAGTTAGATCCTCAAAACCGGCGATGTCACGCCACTTAGTGGGATCAAAAATTTCAGAAACCTGCTTGGGAAGCGGGTAGTGCGCGCTCATGGCCACAGTTTAACTGTGCCCTAGACCGCCAGCAGGGCTAGGCCCAGGCTCAGGCCGTAAACCAGCTCGTAAATACCAGCCATTTTCAGGGCGCCAATTAGTTCACGGCCCTTAGCTTTAGCCGCTACTGGGCGCCAAGCCAACAGGGCCAGCTGCCCCCACAGCACAATCGCCACCACAGATACGGCAGCCAACACACCCAGGGAGCCACCCGGCTCTGCCCCACCCCACAAAGTAGCTAAACCCAAAACCAGGGGCGCCAACAGCATCACCTGGTAGAGGCGACTAGCACGCTCATAACCCAAACGCACCGCCAAAGTGCGTTTGCCGTGGGCCGGGTCGGTTTCAATATCGCGCAGGTTGTTAACCATCAGCAGCGAGCAGGCAATCAAGCCCACCCCCACAGCGGTCAGCCAACCCCACCAGGGCACCGCATGAGCCTGCGTGTAGGTAGTGCCGGCAGTAGCCACCAGCCCAAAGAACACGAACACAAACACTTCACCCAAACCCAAGTAGCCATAGGGTTTAGCGCCGCCCGTGTAAAACCAAGCCGCCGCCACAGCCGCCACACCCACCGCAATCAGCCACCAGGTGCCACTCAAAGCCACCAAAATCAAGCCAAACAGCGCCCCGGCGCCAAAGCAGCCAAAGGCTGCGCGCTTAACCTTAACCGGCTCCACCAGCCCAGAAGCGGTCAGGCGGGCCGGGCCAGTGCGCTCGTCGTCGGTGCCACGAATCCCATCAGAGTAGTCATTAGCCAGGTTGCAGCCAATCTGCAAAGCCAACGCCACCAGGGCCGCCAGCAAGGCAGCCACGGCGTCGAACCTACCCAAAGCACCAGCCACGCCCGAGCCTGCCAACACCGGCGCTAAAGCAGCCGGCAACGTACGCAGGCGCACCACCTCAGCCCACTTAGCGGCCTCAAGCCGGTTAGCGGCAGACTTAGCTTCAGGCTCCAAGCTAGGCTCCGGCTCAGCCACCACCTTAGTTAAATCTTCAGGCACAGGCTGAGCCACAGAGCGGCGCATAGCCAAAGGACGACGTGGACGACGTGGAGCTACTTCATTCACAAGCCAAGCCTATCTCGCCTAGGGCTAGCGGCGCGGGAACCTCTCAGGCGCCCAGGTCACAGGTGATAGAGAAACCAGTAGAAAGATCCGTGATAGTCACCTGCACCGTAGAAGCAGACGAAACTACGTAACGCTCCTCAATCAGCGGGCCATTATCGATGCGCTCCACCGCAACCTCAGCCAGGTCAACCCCCCGGTCCTCCTGCAGCTGGCGGGTGAAGGGGAACAGCACCGTGCCAGCCGGGGAAACCTCACCCACGGGCACACCATAAGCGTCCGTCTCGGTGTACTCCACAAACCGGAAGTGACCCACATTGTGGGCAGCCTGGTAGGTACGCACCAAGCTCACATCCCCGCTAGGGGCCAGCGACAAGTCAGCACCCAGCAGCGGGTCAAAGCTAACTTCCTGACCGCCACGCATCTCACGGAACACACCCACGCCACGCGAAAGCTTGTCATACAGGGCGTAACCAGAGTCAGGGTCAGCCGCAATAGCCAAACCAATAGCGGTAGAAGCAGCCGTGTAGCTAGAACGGTGCACACGGTAGCCATAACGCTGCTTAAGGGCGCGAGTAATAGCCGGCAGGTGGGCGGCGCCACCAACCACATACAGGCCCGCAGTCTCAGTGGTGAGCGCAAACTTACCGCGCGCATTAACATGCACCAGCGGCTCCATGGCGGCAAAAGTACGCTCAATCAGCTCATCAATAGCCTCATAGAAAGCCTTAACCGGCACGCTCACGCTCTTACCCAGAGCCTCAACCGCCACCGAACGCGAGTTGGGGTTCAAAGACTCCTTAGCGATACGGCATTCATGCAGCAGCAGGTTCAGCTCACGCGAGCTTAGCTGCTCGCGCTCGCGGCCCAGCTTGGCCAAAACCAGGTCAGCTAGGGCAGAGTCAAAGTCGTCACCACCAAGCTGGTTGTGACCATAAGAATCAATCACCTCGTGGCGCTTACCCTCGCAAGAAACCAGGGAGGCGTCAAAAGTGCCACCACCAAGGTCATAAACCAGTACGCGGGTGCGCTTGGAGTTAATGGTGGAGGCGTAACGCTGGGTGTATTCAAAACCGGCAGCGCTGGGCTCATTAATCATGGACAGCACCTGCCAGCCGCCACGTTCAAAAGCCTCAATAGTCATTAGGCGCTGACCGCTAAAAGCGTGGGCAGGAATACCAATTACTGCCTCTAGCGGTTCATTTTCACGCAGCGGGCTGATAGTGGAGGTCTCACGCACCTGCTGAGCCACATAAGCCAAAAAGCCGCTAACTAGCTCCATAATGGGGTAGCTGCGCTCCCCCAGGCTCACCTGGGTGTTAGGGGTGACGTCAACATCAGACAGCAGGCGTTTAATTGAACGCAGGAAATCGCCGCCAGTCAGGGCTACGGCTTCAGCTTCAAAACCGTAGACAAGTTTGGCTCCATCCCAGGCCACTAAGGACGGAATGTAATCGATCCAGTCGCCTGCTTCATTGCCAAAACTGACAACTGGGTAGTTGCCACGGTCCGCATAAGCGACGGTAGTGTGGGTGGTTCCAAAATCGACGCCGAATCTCATGTGCCAAGCCTATTGCAGCGCAAAGTTTATAACCAATAGACGACACGCAAATGAGACACAATATTGCCAGGTAGACATGGTTTAATACACCTTCTTATAAAAACAAGCAGGTGGAGATTGAATCTAACGATGCATTCAATCTCCACCTGCTTAGTATTCAGGTCTAGAGTTCAACGCGTTTGACCGCGCTCTAAACCTGTTAGGTGTGTTTTAGGTGCGTGTTTAGGCGCGCGCCAGTGACTGCTTAGCCTTAGCCACCACGTTGTCCACGGTGAAACCAAAGTACTCAAACAGCTCGGCGGGCGTAGCCGACTCGCCGTACTCATCAATGGCAATGATCTCGCCGGCGTCGCCAACCCAATCACGCCAGCCCATAGAGGAGGCAGCCTCCATGGCCACGCGGGCCTTTACCTGGCTGGGTAGCACCGACTGACGGTACTCGGCGTCTTGCGCGTAGAACCATTCCCAGCAGGGCACAGACACCACGCGGGTGGGGATACCTTCAGCTTCTAGAGCCTGGCGTGCCTCAACCGCCAAAGCCACCTCACTACCGGTAGCCAGCAGCAGCACCTGCGGCTTAGAGTCGCTGGCCTCAACCAGGGTGTAGGCACCGCGCAAAGTACCTTCAGCGGGAGCGAAGCCGCCCTGACTGCGATCAAAGACCGGCAGGTTTTGACGCGACAGCACCAATCCAGTGGGGCTATCAAGGTGAGCCAAGGCGCCTAGCCAAGCCTGCGCAGCCTCGTTGGCGTCAGCGGGGCGAACCACGCTTAGGCCAGGGATAACTCGCAGTGAAGCAATGTGCTCAATGGGCTGGTGGGTGGGGCCATCCTCACCTACGCCGATAGAGTCGTGGCTCCACACAAAGACGGTGGGCAGCTTCTGCAAGGCAGCCAGGCGCACCGCCGGACGCATGTAGTCAGAAAATACCAGGAAGGTACCGCCGTAGGCGCGGGTCAGCCCCGACTGCACAATACCGTTGAGCATGTTACCCATAGCGTGCTCGCGCACCCCGAAGTGGATAATGCGCCCGTAGGGGCCATTTTCCTCAGGGTTTAGTGAGCCTTCGGGTAGGAACTCGCTGGCACCAGCAATGTTGGTCATGTTGGAGCCGCCCAGGTCAGCAGAGCCGCCCCACAGTTCAGGCAGTGTGGAGGCGATAGCCGACAGGGTCTTGCCACTGGCTGCGCGGGTGGACAGGCTAGAGCCCGCCTCGAAAACCGGCAGGACGTCGTCGAGCTCAGCCGGCAGCAGCCCCGCGCGCACTCGCTCTAGCAGCTCCAGGGCCTGCGGGTTAGCCTGCCCCCAAGCCTCAAAGCGCTTTTCCCAAGCGGCGTGCAGCTCAGCGCCACGCTGGCCAGCCTGGGCCCGGGTGTGTTCCAGCACCTGCTCCGGCAGAGCAAAACGCTCGTTGGGGTCTAGACCAAGGTTCTGCTTGAGACCAGCCACCTCACTCTCACCCAGCTTAGCGCCATGGGAGGAGGCACTACCCTGCTTGGTGGGGCACGGCCAGGCAATAATGGTGCTCAGGCGGATCAGTGAAGGACGCTTAGTTTCTGCGCGGGCAGCTTCTAGGGCCTCGTGCAGGGCCTTTACATCCTCGTAGTAGCCACCGTCGCTGCCGGCATTACGCCAGTCCACGTGCGCAGTGTGCCAACCTTGAGCGGCAAAACGGGCCTCAACATCGTCGCGGAAAGCCAGGGCGGCGTCACCTTCAATGGTGATGGCGTTGTCGTCCCAGATAACGATCAGGTTGCCCAGCTCCTGGGTGCCCGCGAAGGAGGCGGCCTCAATAGTTACGCCTTCTTGCATACACCCGTCACCGGCGATCACGTAGATGTTGTGGTCAAAAATTGACTCACCGGCAGGGGTGGCGGCGTCGTAGAGGCCGTGCTCACGGCGGGCGGCAGCGGCCATACCCACTGCAGCGGCAAAACCGGAACCTAGCGGACCAGTGGTGGCCTCCACGCCCGGGGTGTGACCATATTCAGGGTGTGCAGGGGTACGCGAGCCACGCTTACGCAGCTCCTCCAGATCGCTAACCTCCAGCCCGTAGCCAGCTAGCACCAGCTGCACGTACTGCATCACCGAGGCGTGCCCGGCACTGAGGATAAAACGGTCGCGTCCGAGCCAAGTGGGGCAAGCCGGGTCTACTCGCATCTCCTTTTGGTAGAGCAGGTAGGCCGCCGCCGTCAGGGAGATTGCAGCGCCCGGGTGTCCGGAGCCAACCTTCTCCACGGCGTCTGCCGCCAGTGCCTTGCCAAACGCCACTGCACGCTCATCTAGCTCATTCCAGCTAAACGATTTAGTCATTCAAAAGTGCCTTTCTTATTATCCTGGCAAGCTACGGGCTTTATAGCACCCTATAAGCTTACTCTGGTTTAGTTCTTGGCGTTGGCGTTGAGGTGGTCAACCGTGGAGTGGATTTGCTCGCGTAGTGCCGGGTAACGCTCCATGTAGGTTTGGAAATAGAACTGGTATTCCTCGTGGGCCTCAGGGTTGGGCTCGATGGTTTCGGTTACGTGCACCATGTTCGCGGCGGCGTCCTCAATTGAGGAGTAGAACTCGCTACCTACCGCAGCCAGCATGCAAGAGCCCAGCACGACGGCGTCGCCCACTTCGGTCAAGGTGATGGGCACCCCGGTCACGTCCGCGTGCATCTGCATCCACTGACGCGACTTGGTTGCCCCACCGCAAGCCACCAGCTCCTTGGTTTCGATGCCGGCTTGGCGCAGCTTGAGTAGGTTGTGGGCGACGTCGTAGCACACGCCCTCCTCAATGGCACGGTAGAGGTGGGCGGCAGTGTGACCCAGGGAAAGGCCGGAGAAGATACCGCGCGCCTTGGAGTCGGTGTAGGGGGTGCGGTTGCCCTGGAAGTACTCGTTGACGATGAGGCCGTCGCAACCAATGGGTAGCTCGTCAGCCTTACGGTCCCACAGGTAGTAGGGGCTCATGCCGGTAGCTTCAGCCTCAGCGGCAACGGCCCCGCCGAAGTTTTCCTTGAACCACTTGAGTACCGAACCGGAGGAGGAGATACCGCCTTCAACGGTGTACTGGCCGGGGATAACGCCGTCGGTGTAGGAGCCGAAGAAGCCTTCACCGTAGCCAGCTACCGCGCTTTGACCGGTGATTACGTGGGAAGAGCCGGTGATCAGGGCTAGCTTGCCGGGGCTGACCACACCCAAACCGATCTGGCCGGCCCAAGCGTCGGGCAGACCCTGAGCTACCGGCGTGCCCGGCACTAGGCCCAGGTCGCGGGCAGCGACGGTAGACAGCTCGCCCACTAGTACACCCAGGTCATTTACGGTTTCAGGGAGCTTGTCAAAGACGTCGCCGGCGCCCACGTGGGCGTAGAAGTCTTCCGGCCAGCCACCGTGGTCGCGGTTGTAGTACATGCGCAGGGCGGCGGAGTTGATGTTGACAGACCAGTTACCGGTCAGGCGGTAGGTGAGCCAGTCGGGGGCGTCAACTAGGCGGTAGGCGGCGTCGTAAATGTCGCGTTCGTTTTCACGCAGCCAGGCTGCCTTGAAGGGGTACCACTCGGCGGTTGCCGGCATGGTTCCGCCACCGTTATATAGGCGCGCCCAGGAGTCTGAGGTCAGCGCCCGCTCTGCCTGCTCAGCGGCGCGCACGTCCATCCACATGATGGCGTTACGTAGGGCGTTACCGTTTTTGTCCATGGGCACCACGGTCATGGTGGTGGCGTCATAGGAAATGCCACCAATGGACTGGGGCGGAATGTAGGCGTTGTCCATGGCTTTGCGGGTGGAGGCCATCAGGGCGTTCCACCAGTCGTCGGGCGACTGCTCAGCCCAGCCCGGGCGCGGGTAGTGGGTCTTGTAAGGGGTGGCCGCGAATGAAATCGGGTGGCCTTCTAGGTCAAAGATAGCCACACGACACGATTCGGTACCGAAATCAATACCCATTACAAATGGGCCGTTAATGTTTACAAATGCCATCATTTGCTCCTTTGCGTTTAGTAATTGCACTGATGAAAATGCAATTGCTTGTGGGACTACCGTGTCCCTGTGTTAATAGTTAGCCCGGTGACTTAGCTATTTAGCAAGGAAGCCACCGGGCTGTAAGAACCGGCGCGGTTAAGCGCTAGTCGTCTTCACTCCAGCCTAGCTGGGGCCAGTACTGTAGCGGGATAAGTTTGTCGATGCGATCGAGTATGTAGCGTGGGCGCTGGTTTTGTGCACGTGCACGCACGTCATCGAGAGTGGCTTCGCCGGTGAGGGTCATGGCACTGGCCATGCCGGTGTCTAGGGCCATCTGGATGTCGGTTTGTAGCCGGTCACCCACCATTACGCAGTTGGCTGGCTCTACATCTAGACCCGCTAGTGAGGCGGTGAGCATCACCGGGTTGGGTTTGCCAAGGTTGGCGACGCATTTGGTACCGGTGCAGGCCTCGATGGCGGCGATGATCGAGGCCGCATCCGGCTGACCGTGTCCGCCCGGGAAGGGGCAAAAACGGTCTGGATTGGTAGCAATCAGAATGGCCCGCTTGTAAAACCAGATAGCGTCAAAGGCGATCTGTAGCTTGCGGTATTCGAAGGTGCGGTCGTAGGAGGCGATAACCACATCAATTTCGCTGGGGTCTTCGCTGATCTTAAAACCGGCTTCGGTTAGGGCTCGCTTAAGTGGCTCTTCACTGATTGGATAGACGACGGCGTCGTGGTGGTTAGCTTGCAGCCAACGTACCGTGGTAACCACCGTGTTGACGATTTCTTCAACCGGCGTCGGTAGCCCCAGTCGCGCCAACTTTTGCGCATACTCGGCCGGGTCTTTGGTGGGATTGTTGGATAAGTAGCGCACGGGAATATTGCGCTCGTGCAGCTGCTCGATCATCCGTTTGGCACCGGGCAGGAGATGGTCTCCTAGGTAGATAGTGCCATCCATGTCAAAGATGTAGGCGGCGTAAAAGTCCGTGGGGGTTTTAACGACGTCGTCCATGGCGGTTTAGACCTTAGGCTCCAGCGATCTGGGCCGCCGCCATGAAGATGGTGGTGGTGGTCCAAATAGCGATGGCCGGGGGGTCAATGTGGGTGTTACCACGGTCGTAGAAGACACGAGCCGCAACTTCGCCGATAACAGCACCGGTTAGACCACCCAGGGCACCGAGCACCAGGTAAATCAGGCCTACACCGTGACCTGGGTGGAGACCCAGCACCGGGATGAACTGGGTTACGGCCAGACCACCGGTGATGGTCATGTGGTGGGTTACGGGCACATTGTGACCCAGGTTCAGGATCAAGATGCACAGGGCGGAGATGGCGAAACCGAATACCTGAGCGTTCTTGGCTTCAGCCAGAACCGGGAAGTGGTGGCTGAGCACCAGGGCGGCACCACCGAAAGCCATACCCCACATGACACCCAGAGTGACGAACTGCGAGGGCTTTTCCTGCCATTCGAGCCAGCGAGCGCCTTCGCGCGGCTTGAAGCCCTGTAGGGCAGGCTTGGAACCAAAGATGGAGTCACCAAACATCAGGCGAGCCACGATAGCGGAGATGAACACGGTGAAGGCAACCGAGTCGGTGTGGTGGCCAAACCACGGGATCATCAGTACTAGCTTCTGCAAGATAGCACCGAATACACCGAAGGCGGAACCAACCAGCCATACATCCGGCTTACCTAGGCTACTAAGCGGGGTAACAATGTCTTTACCGTCTTCCATATAGCCACGCTTAGCTGCATATGCCGAGGCTGCCGCGCCACCAGCAAAACATACGTGAGGGCCAAAGACGGGGCCAAAGGCAATGTAGTCCAGCACGTAGCTGTCCTTGGTAGCAACCATATAGCCTAGGCCGAATAGGGCCGATACGCCGGTGAACACGAATGCATAGTTACCACCGACGCAGGCACCGATAAAGCCACCTGCGATAGCGGCGATAATCCAGTACACAGAGATACCGGCGACCGCGAGGTCGAGATCCATTTAATCTGCGCTCCTTATTGCAATTTCTGGGAGGTAGGTTACTTCGAGTGTGAAGTGCGGGTCATTCCCGGTTCAGACTGTAGTCGTTTAGAGCCGCAACTTTGGGGGCTGAGTGGGAGGTTTCGTCAAATACGTATCCCAGCCACTCTTTAACCAAACGGCGAGCCAGTTCAATTCCAATTACACGCTGACCCAGGGTTAGTACCTGTGCGTTGTTGGAAAGCACTAAACGCTCAACAGAGAATGAATCGTGAGCCACTGAAGCGCGGATTCCCGGCACAGTGTTGGCAGCCATCGCCATACCCATGCCCGTACCGCACACAATCAAGCCACGATCGCCTTCACCGGCAGCAATTTTGCGGGCTACTGCCACCCCGATGTGCGGGTAATCAATGTCTTGTCCCGCATCAACACCTACGTCTATTACTTCGTCAACACGCGGATCGGCTTGCAGATCTGCCTTTAGACGTTCTTTGTACTCATATCCGGCGATATCAGCGCCAACAACTACTTTGAATCCCATATTTACAACCTCCTTGTCGCATACCACAGGTATAGCTAGTAGTAATGATTGCGGTTACTGCTTTGTATACAGCATCCAAAGGCTACTTAGCCCCTGACACAGTTTGCCTTGCAGAGCCACTAAACGCCAGTCAAATTGGGATATTGGGCACATTTGTGCAACGCCAGCCACAGCCTTAGCGATATTTCTTAATGCGTGGCCTCACGATTCGGCTTGGCCTGCGCGCCAGTAGCCCATAAAGGACACTTGGCGCCTGTCCACGCCCCATTGGCGCACTAAAGCCCGCCGAATAGCGGCTACCTGGCTGCGTTCGCCGGCCACCCAGAAGTAGGGAGCTTGCGTCAGCGATTGGTCTTGGCCAAGGTCAGCTTGGGTTTCGGTGGTGGTTTCCCACAGTATGTCGGCGTCGACGTCGAGCTTGGGTAAGTCTTGCCTGCCGACGCCGCCTAGCGCTGCCACTTCACCCAGCCAGTCTTGCCATACTTGGGCTGCGGCGCGGGCTGCCTGCTCTACCCAGCCCTGGTTTACGGCGGTTACCTGCAAATGGTCCGGTCCTACCCCGGCCTGTTTAAGGTAGTCACTCCAAGTTGGCGGGCCACTGAGCACCACGGTGAAGTGGCGGTCTGTTTTCTGTTGGGCTTCGTAGTGCAGGCAGGCGTTAATTGCGGGCAGGGCGGTGCCGTCGCCTAATAGCACTACTTGTTTAGCCGCCCCGGGCCGGTATTCCAGTCCACTGCCGCGCTGGTCCAAAGTAGAGGGCAATCGCTTACCGGATGTGTCATAGCCGCGCCAGGGCGCCAACATTACACAGCTAGCGCCGGCTTTAGCTTGCCGCGCCCAGCTCACGCCCGGCCCTTCATGCTCTGCTGGCATCCCAGCGCACCCACTGTTTTCACCGTGCTCGCCTGGCTGGCCGGGCACAGCGCCACTGTGCTCCCCTTGCTCACCAGGTTCAACGCCACCAATTAGGATGTCGATAGCGACCCGGCTGAGCCTGCCAGCCTGGTCGTGGCGCTGGCAGGCCACCGTATAAGTGCGCATATAACCGCGTTGACTTACCGGCAGATCCAGCCATTGGTGGTACCAGCCGCCATCTAACTGGCCCAGAGCCAGGCCGGCGTCGTCGCTAGCTGCCCCCACAATCAGTTTGATGCGGGTATCACGCAACCCACCGAGGCCGCCGTCGTCGACTAAATGCAGCTGAGGCCCACTTAACCAAATGCGGGCGTATCCAGGCAGGGGCTTTTCAACCTGCACAACTTTTAGTGCCAGCGCCCCGTAACTCACTTCTGCCCCCTCAGCGAGCGCACCGGCACCACCAGTGGCGTGCCCGAGACCGGGTCAGGCACTACCCGCGCCTCTAGCTCAAAAGCGGCCGCCAGGTTTTGGGTGGTGACCACTTGCGCGGGCTCGCCGGCCGCCAGGATTTGCCCCTCACGCATAAACACCAGGTAGTCGGCGTAGCGGGCGGCTAGGGCGAGCTCGTGTAGCACCACCACAATGGTGGTTTGGTGGCGTCGGTTTAGCTCGCGTAGTAGATCCAGCACCTCGATTTGGTGGGTTAGATCCAGGTAGGTGGTGGGTTCATCTAGCAGAAGCACGCCGGTGCGCTGGGCCAGCACCATGGCGATCCACACGCGCTGGCGTTGACCGCCGGAGAGGGAATCTACCTGGCGGTGAGCTAGCTCGGTGGTGTGAGTGTCGGCCAGGGCTTGGGTAAGCGCCTGTTCATCTTCACGTGACCAGCTGCGTAGCAGAGAGCGGTGCGGGTAGCGTCCGCGCGCCACTAGTTCGCGTACGGTTAGTCCGGCCGGGGCTTGGGGGCCCTGGGGCAGTAGGCCTAGTTCTTTGGCGACGGCGCGGGCGGGGCGTGAGGCGATGTCGGCCCCGTTTAGGATCACTTGGCCTTGGCTGGGTTTAAGCAGCCTGGCTAGGCCGCGCAGCAGGGTGGATTTACCGCAGCCGTTAGGCCCAGCCAGCACAGTTAGCTGGGCAGGTGGAGGGGTAAGGCTGACGCCTTTAACGATTGGCTGACCGCCGTAGCCTAGCTGCACCCCCTGGGCGCTTAGCTGTCCCTGGTTGGCAGAAAGCTGGCCCTTGGCGGCCGCGCCCGGCTGGGTCTGACTTGCCGCGCCCTGCTGCCCCTGGCTGGTAGCCTCCTGCGGGCCTTGACTGGCTGCGCCCGGCTGCTCGGCAACCGCCTGTGAGCCGGGGGCCGGTGGTTTATTCGTCATCTGTTAATTTCCTTTACGCAACAGCACGCTTAGCAGCACCGGCGCCCCCAAAGCGCCAGTTATCAGCCCCACCGGGTAGGGGCCGGAAGGCAAAATCTGCCCCACCGCATCAGCTAGCAACACAATCACCACGCCGGTAAGCGCACTCAAGCTCAAACTCCAGCGGCCAGTTAGCCGCAGTGCCAAGGGGCCGGAGACAAAAGATACAAAAGCAATCGGCCCGGCAGCCGCCGTCGCACTAGCAATCAGCGCCACCACCAGGGCCACAATGATCATGGTGTCGCGCACCGGGCGGGCCCCTAAACCTGCAGCCAGATCGTCACCTACCTCCAGCACCTCCAAATTACGACGACGCAGCGCCACTAGGGGCACTAGCACCACCATTAGCGCAGCCAGCAGGCTTACCCGCTGCCAGGTGGCTGAGGCTAGTGAACCAGACAGCCACACCATGGCTTCACGCACCTGGTAGGTGTTAGCAAAGGTGGTGACCATAATGATCAAGGAGTTGACGGCGGCCCCTACCCCCACCCCGATCAGCACAAAGCGGCCAGAAATACCGCCGCGCCCACCGGCCAGGAAACCCACAATGGCCACAATGGCAATAGCGCCCACAAAGGCCGCGCCAGACACTGGCAGGCCACGCAGCCCAAAAATCACCATCGCTACCATGGCGCACAACGAGGCACCTGCGCTTACTCCCAACACGTCGGGGCTGGCCAGGGGGTTACGCATAAGCCGTTGCAGCAGTGAGCCGCCCACCCCAAAACACACCCCTACCAGCACGCCTAGCACTATGCGGGCGGCGCGAAACTCCCACACAATCAAGGCGGCTATGGAATCAGGGTCAGTTACGGCTAGCCATAAATCCCCAAAACCCAGTTGGGGGTTTACTAGCAGCAGGGAGATAAGCGCGCCGCCTACCGCTAGGGCCAGCAAAATTGCGGCCACGCTTATGTTCTTGAAGCGGGCTTTCACAGCGACACCACCTGTCGGCGTCGCACTAGCGCCACCAGCACCGGCACCCCAATTAGGGCCACCAGCACCCCGGCGGGCACCTCCGCCGGCGGCCAAATTAGGCGCCCCACCGTGTCGGCGGCGATCACCAGTATGGGGCCAGCTAACAGGCTAGAGCCCAGTACCCAGCCCATTGCCGGTCCACCCACGCCCCGCAGTAGGTGGGGCACAATAATGCCCACAAACCCCAGCGGACCAGCCAAAGCGGTAGCGCCAGCGCAGCAGCACACGGCCCCTAAAGCCCCCAGTGAGCGGGCCCGCAACAGGTTAATACCCAGGCCGGTAGCGACGTCGTCGCCCATAGAAAGCCCATCCAAAGCGCGATTTTGCAGCAAAAGCAGGCAAATCCCGGCCCCCACTAGGCAGGCGGCTGGCCAAATCAGCTCCCAGCTGCGGCCACTGACCACGCCCAGAGTCCAGCGGCGAAAAGAATCCATATCCTGGCCGCGCGTGAGAATAAACAGCTGCGTCACGCTGGCCACGCCCGCGCTGGTGGCCGCACCCGCCAACACCAGCGTGATGGGATCAGCCCCCGAGGAGGCGGTGATAGTCACGCCCCACACCAGCGCGGCCGCGATAACCGCCCCCACCATGGCGCTAAAAAGGTATGAGGCGGGCGTGGCGTAACCAATTAGCACTGTAAAAACCACCACGGCCAGGGCCGCCCCGGCGTTAACTCCAATTAACCCCGGGTCGGCCAGCGGGTTGCGGGTGATGGCCTGCATGGCGGCGCCGGCGCAAGCCAGCCCTGAGCCAGCCACTAAAGCCACTGCGGTGCGGGCCAGGCGCGCCTCAAGCACGGCGGCGTCGATAGCTTTTACCGGCTGGTCATCAATCCAGGCGCTAACCACCTGCCAGCTAATTGCGCGGGCCCCAAACATGAAGGAAGCCGCGCAGGCCAGGGCCAAGCCAATAATTAGCACCACCGCCATAACTAGGCGTTTTTTAGCCAGCGACAAGGCTACTTCTCAAGGACTTTAGCTACGCGCGGCACGTAGGACTTGAGCGCATAGGTGGCGCTGAGCGCGCTGAAAGCCGAGATGCTCATGGCGTCAGTCTTGTTGTAATCCAAGATGGCGCTGCCGTTGGCGATGGCCGGGATCTTGCTTAGCAGCGGGTCTGCCTTGATGGCGGCGGCGGCCTTTTCGTCATCAACCCAGGAGTGGAAGACGTCAGCCACCAGCTTGTCGGCCTGCTCAGCGGAGTAGTCGGCGTAGAAGGTTTGGCTCTTGGCGTCAATGGCGGCCACCACCGGGGCCTGCACTAGACCCAGGGCCTGGAAGAAACGCGAACGGTTGTCACCGTGCATGTACAGAGAAATGGAGTGGTCTGCGCTGCCAATAGCGCCGGTGATGAAGGTAGCGCCCTTGAACTTGGGGTGCTGCTTGGCTACCTGCGCAAACTGGGCGTTGACGGCGTCTACTACTTCCTTAGCCTTGGCGCTGCGGCCGAGAGCTTGGCCCACCATAGTGGTTACTTCATTCCAGGGGGTGGTCCAGGCCCCACCGGTCTTGGAATAGGCGATAGTGGGGGCGATCTTGCTGAGCTGCTCGTATTCTTCTTTGCTGATGCCACTAAGCGCCGCCACGATCAGATCCGGCTTGTAACCAGCGATTTCCTGGATGGGCAGGGAGTCGGTGGAGGTGAATTGCTTGGGGTAGTTGGCACTGCCGGGGGCGGCGCCGAGCTTGGTTAGCGCCTCGTCTTTCCAGGGCAGGGACTTGTATTTGTTGCCGCCCCAGGTGTTTGCGGGCATGGCTACGGGCACTACCCCTAAGGCAATAATGGCTTCTTCATTGCCTGAGGAGATGGATACTACCCGCTTGGGTTCAGCTTTGATGGTGGTGGTGCCGTAGACGTGGGCTACGTTTACCGGGAATTTGTCTGTGGCCTTGCTGGCGGCGGTAGCCTGGCTGTTGGCAGTTTTGGTACCGCAGGCGCTTAACCCTGCCCCAATGGCGACGACGGCGCTGGCGCCCAGCAGGTGGCGACGTGAAAGCATCATTTTTATCCCCTTTTAAACGGTTTTACCCTTAAGAGTGTGGCCTAGCACGCTAAAGCAGACAAGGTTAGGTTTATCTCAGTTAATTTGGGGCTTTGGGGACTTGCAAATTACGTCGCTAGCGCCGTGGTATAGGCGCGTTAGAGTGAAGCCGTGGCAAAAAAGGAAAGCTATCGCTGTAGTGAATGTGGCTGGCTCAGTGCGAAATGGCAGGGGCAGTGCCGCCAGTGCCAGGCTTGGGGCACTCTGGCAGAAGTTGGCGCCAGTGCTGGCCTAGCCAAAACCGCTGTACGCACCCCGATTCAGGCCGCCCAGCCCATCTCTCAGGTAAGTGCCGAGTCAGCCCAGGCCCGTCCCAGCGGGGTTGGTGAACTTGACCGGGTGCTGGGCGGAGGGATCGTGCCCGGGGCCGTGATTTTGCTGGCCGGCGAGCCCGGCGTCGGTAAATCCACCCTGCTGCTTACCGTAGCCGCCAACGCAGCCAGGCAAGCTAAACTAACTGGCGCCGGCAGCGTCCTATATATAACCGGTGAGGAGTCTGCCTCCCAGGTGCGTCTGCGCGCGGCGCGTATTGATGCTTTAGCTGACAACCTGCTGCTAGCTGCAGAAACTGAGCTAGGGGCAGTGCTTGGCCAGGTTGAGCAGGCTAATCCGGCACTGCTGATAGTGGACTCGGTGCAAACCATTGCCTCAGCTGATGTTGAAGGCTCAGCTGGTGGCACCAGCCAGGTGCGGGCGGTGGCGGCGTCAATCATTGCCCTAGCTAAAGAGCGCAATATTCCGGTGTTGTTGGTAGGGCACGTAACTAAGGACGGCGGCATTGCTGGTCCGCGCGTGCTTGAGCACCTAGTGGATGTGGTGTGCCAGTTTGAAGGTGAGCGCCACGCCCGTTTGCGTCTGCTGCGGGCAGTTAAAAACCGCTATGGGCCTACCGATGAGGTGGGCTGCTTTGAGCTGGGTGAACGCGGCATTGTGGAGCTGGCTGATCCCTCTGGGCTGTTTTTGTCTCAGGCCCGCTCTGAGGTTCCCGGCACCTGCGCTACCGTCACTTTAGAAGGACGCCGGCCCATGGCTATTGAGATTCAGGCTTTGGTGGCTTCTACCCATGCCGGCTCACCACGCCGCACCACCTCGGGGCTGGATTATTCACGTACCGCCATGGCTTTGGCGGTATTGCAGGCCCGCATGAAGGTGGATACCTCCTCAAGTGATGTCTATGTTTCCACCGTGGGTGGGGCCAAAGCCATTGAACCAGCTGCTGACCTGGCCCTAGCTATTGCGGTGGTGTCTGCGGCCCGTAATTTACCAACTCCCCCAGGCCTGGTGGCTTTTGGTGAAGTGGGCTTAACCGGAGAGCTGCGCGCCACGGTAGGGGTGCAGCGGCGTTTAGCTGAAGCTGCCAGGCTTGGTTTTGACCGCGCAATTGTGCCTTTGGCTGGCTCCGCTGAGCTGCGCCCTATTAAAGGCATGAAAGTGCTACCGGTAGCTCACCTGGCCCAGGCGGTAGGTGCCGCGCTAACGCCATCAGATCAGTAACGACGCACAGCTTTCTTACCGGTAATTGCGCCGATAATTAGGAACAGCACGCCAGCCATCAACCCCACCACCAGGGCAATACCTGCGGGGATAAAGATAATCGCAAAGAAGGTGGCCACTGAGCCATCTTTAACATGGCTGATCCCCACCTGGGCCACAGCGCTGGTGTCGCAATTTACGGTGGCATTAATGGTGGCGGAGGGAAACACGTGACCAACAATCACCGTGTCATCCTCTTCTAGGCGGTACTTGGAGTTTTCCAGCTTCACCTCTAGCTGCGCGCCGTCAGCGGTGGTCACGCTGCAAACTGGCTTAGCCACCTGATCAGCCTGCACCCCATCAGCTAGGCGCGCCCACAGCACGTTTTTACTGTCCGTAAACGTCTCGGTAAACGGGCCAGAGTTGTCATGCCAGGTAATCACCCGGTTCTGGCTAGCTTCTTTACTGAGCGTAAACAGGTTGTAGCCAGACCAGATTCCTGCCGTTAAGCCAAGCGCGGCGATCACAAAAGAAATAATCGCCAAAACTTTAAAGACGCTGTTCATCTATCTACCTACTTAACGATAAAAACTTGCTGGCCTACGAGCTCTTTACCATCCAGGTTTAACCGCAGCACGTATGTCCCCGCCTGGGAAGGGCCCGCTGAAGAACAGTCAGCCTTATAACGCTGCCCATTCCAGCTAACTGAAGTGGTGAAAGAGTCAGGGGTAGGGTTAGCCGATACATAAGCTGATTCCCCCGCAGCCTTAGCTGTCAGCGGCGCCAGCAGCATTTTGCGGCTGTTTGGTTCAACCTTGCAGGTGGCGGCGTCGTAGACAGTGTCTGTGCCGGAGGTGACCCGCATTTGCAGATGCTCAGAGCCCACATCAAATATGCAGGGAATATTGGCTTTATTAGCCACCTTCAAGTTGACAGTTAAAGCCTGGCCGCGCGCCACTTGGGCAGGCAAAGTAATCGTGACATCCAGATTCTTAGTGTCGCAAGCCAGCGGGGTGGGCATACCACTACCCTGGTTTTGGCGCGCCGCCTGCAAGTTTTGCACGCGCACAGTCTCAGTGACGTAGTTAAAGCCCCACACCACCAGCACCACTGTGAGCACTACCAAAAATACGTTACGTCCCAGCCGCATCAAGGAGGCTTTAAGTGCCGGGTCCATTGGCTGGCGCGGCGGCCTCTTAGGGCGATTAGCGGGTGGGCGACGCCGCTGGGGTGCCTGCGATTGCGGGCGCGAGGGACGCGCACCAGGCGCATTAACGCGGCGTTTACCGGGGGCGCCTTGCGCCTGTTTACGCGGATTTTGCTGCTGCCCACCAGCCCTAGCGCGCCGGGCAGTGCTAGCGGTGCCGGTGCGCGAAGCGTTACTTTGGGCGCTGCCGCCCTGTCCATTGCGTCCCTGGCCGCTGCGGCCCTGACTAGTGCGGGGTTGGCTAGCGCGACCCTGACCGCTGCGCGCCTGGCCAGAGTGGCCTTGGCTAGTGTGGCCCTGAGAGCTACGCGACTGAGCGGCGCGCTGAGCATTGCCCCCTTGACCTGTGCGAGCAGCCGGCCGCCCCTGAGCGCGGCCCTGAGCATTACTAGCCTGGCCACCACGTCCCTGTCCGCTACGGCCCTGGCCTGGGCGAGCTTGAGCGCTACTGCCCTGAGAACTACGCACCTGACCCGCGTTTTGGCCGCCTCGACTGGTGCTGCGCTGAGCGCTTCGCGCCGAAGCATTAGAACCCCTTTGCGCAGAACCCTTTTGACCAGTTGCTTTTTGCCCAGCAGCCTTCTGGTTAGTTCCCTTTGCGGCAGGGCGTCCCGGAGTATTTCTCGACGTCGCCGCCCCCTGCCCTGCCCCAGAGGCTGGGTGAGCCTTACGCGCTTGGGCGGAGCTAGCCTGCGAACGCTCGCCAGAGCGTGCTGCACGCAGCTCATTAGTGCGGGCTTTAGCGCCACGCACCTGCTGCCCATGAGAGCTAGCGCGAGCTGAGCCAGTTGTCCGTCCTCCTGTGGCGCGTGCACCACCAACGCCCTTACCGGCGCCACTAGGGCTACGCGGGGCGGCGTCGTCGCTATCAGGTAGATCTTGAACCAGCCTTAACGGCGGGAAAGGTGACTTACGCCCACCACCAGTACGGTTGTTGTTGTCACCTCTAGCCATACCTAAGACTCTACCGGCTTATGGCTACCTAGCCCAATGCCCATGCGGTTACGCCCCGCTAAAGCCAACACTGCCTGGGCCGCAGCCACATCCAAAACCACGTCAGTAGCCACCCGAGCGCGTAAAGCCGCCAAAATCGCCGGAGCCTTAGCAGCCGAAGAAGCCACCATCACACGAGTCTTAATGCGACTTAGCTGCGCCGGGGTAGGCCCAGAAGCACGCGCATTTAACGAAATATCACGGTAAGAGCCATCAGCGCGCAAGAACACAGTGCACACATCAGCCACCACACCCTCAGCATCCAGTGCCCGGCGATCTTCCTCATTTAGGTAACCACCGGCATAAACCTGGCTAGGCACCGGGCTACGTAGCGAGCCCACCCCAAAGACAGCCAAGTCAACGCGTTCCTGAATTGCTAGCACGCGCTGCACCGAACGCTCACGCCACATAGCCTCACGAGTAGAGGCATAGTCAAACAGGGCAGGCACCGGGAAATGCACTGTACGGCCCCGGAAAGCAGCAGCAAACTGACTCAAAATTGCATCCGCATAAGGCAAGCCGGTTTGCGAAGAGTTAGCGGCACCGTTTAGCTGCACCACCAGCACCCGCTGCAACTCACGTGGAGGCAGCGACTGGGCAATCTCCGCCACTGTGTTACCCCAGGCCACACCCATGATAGTGCCGTTTTCTACCTTCTGGCTGATCATCTCAGCGGCCACCGCAGACACCTGGGAGAGGCGGTTAATCTCCGTAGCCCCCTCACGCACCGGCACCACGCGGGCATGTACCTTAAAGGCCTTCTTCATCTGTGAAGCCAGGGCATCAGGGCGGCTGGGCTCATTGAGGCTAATACGCACCAAGCCCGCCTCACGGGCGTGCGAAAGCAGACGTGAAACAGTTGAACGCGATACCCCCAGGTGACGAGCAACGCCGTCCATAGTTTCAGACTGCAGGTAGTACATCATTGCGGCCTGGAAGGCCATGTCATCGCGTTCAACCATCTAAGCTGCCTTCTTTGGTTAGTTAAGGTTCCGATCAAGCTAGCGCCCCGTCGGACTATGCATGGAAATTCTTGAACGATTGTATCGCGCATTACACTACTGCTTGACCCCTTTTACCGCTTTCAGGGGAATTTAGGTCTGTGGGCCTAGCTGGGAGGTTAGGTTAGATCCAAGCATTAACGCGTCGGACTTAGAGGTCCGACAGCGCCAGGGATCGCCAAGCCAAACAAATCGCCTTGGAGAATCTTTGTGCGTCACAACGAAGTGGAAGGGATGAATTATGACCGAGAAGAAATATGTAATCGCCATTGACCAGGGCACTACTTCCTCACGGGCAATCCTGTTCGATCACGACGGCTCTATCGTGGCCATGAACCAGCTAGAGCACACCAACTACACCCCCAAACCCGGCTGGGTTGAGCACGACCCGGAAGAAATCTGGGCCAACGTGCGCTCCGTAGTTGGCGGGGTACTAGCTGAGGCTGAAACCAACCGCCACGAGGTGGCCGCCATCGGTATCACCAACCAGCGTGAAACCGCCGTGGTGTGGGACAAGACCACCGGTAAGCCGATCTACAACGCCATCGTCTGGCAGGACACCCGCACCCAGAAGATCTGCGACCGTCTAGCCGCCGGCAGCGAGCTAGGCACCGACCGTTACAAGGACAAGGTGGGTCTACCCCTAGCCACCTACTTCTCCGGCCCCAAGATCGCCTGGATTTTGGAAAACGTCCCCGGCGCCCGTGAGAAGGCTGAAGCTGGCGACCTGCTCTTTGGTAACACCGACACCTGGGTACTGTGGAACATCACCGGCGGCGTCGACGGCGGCGTGCACGCCACTGACGTCACCAACGCCTCGCGCACCATGCTGATGAACCTGGACACCCTGTCCTGGAACGAGGAAATTGCCGCCGACATGGGCATCCCCATGTCTATGCTGCCCGAAATTAAGCCCTCCTCAGGCATCTTCGGTTACGGACGCAAGAACGGCCTACTAGTTGACACCCCCATCGCCGGTATCCTCGGCGACCAGCAGGCCGCCACCTTCGGCCAGGCCTGCTTCAACAAGGGCCAGGCTAAGAACACCTACGGCACCGGCTGCTTCATGCTCATGAACACCGGCACCACCCCGGTCCCCTCCAAGAACGGCCTACTGACCACCGTGTGCTACCAGATCGGTGACCAGCCGGCGGTATACGCCCTGGAAGGCTCTATTGCCGTGGCCGGCTCGCTGGTGCAGTGGCTGCGTGACAACCTGGGCCTGATCGCCAACTCTCGCGACATTGAGGAGCTGGCTGCCTCGGTTAAGGACAACGGTGGCGCCTACTTCGTGCCCGCCTTCTCCGGCCTGTTCGCCCCCTACTGGCGTCCTGACGCCCGTGGCGCCCTGGTGGGTCTAACCCGCTACGTAAACAAGGCCCACATTGCTCGCGCCGTCGAGGAATCCACCGCCTACCAGACCCTGGACGTACTGCAGGCCATGAACGCCGACTCTGGCGTGCCGCTAACCGAAATCAAGGTTGACGGCGGTATGACCAACGACCGTCTGCTGATGCAGTTCCAGGCTGACGTAGCCGGCGTGCCCGTGGTTCGCCCCAAGGTCATTGAGACCACCGCTCTGGGCGCTGCCTACGCGGCCGGTATCGCCGTCGGCTTCTGGTCCGGCACGCAGGACGTGGTGGACAACTGGGCTGAGGGTGCCCGCTGGGAGCCCGCCATGGAGCAGGAGCACCGCGATCGCCTGTACCGCCTGTGGAAGAAGGCCGTAACCAAGACCCTGGACTGGGTCGACGCCGACGTCGATGCTGAGGTGGAGTGATTCGTCCCTTTTAGGCCGGGCTTAGCCGCATACGAGCCAGGCTAACTAGGGCTTTCTAACCGTCACCCCCTACGGTTGGGAACACAATACATAAGGGTGGGTCTGCGTGGACCCACCCTTATGGCTTTTATAGCGCTTTAGGCGGTTTTATCGCCATATAAAAGCGTAATTGCCTGGCTTAGCTGGGCATATTTTGGAGGGTCTATTAGCTCACTGCACGCACGTTCACGACTGTTGGCAGGCCCACTTACATGAACCAAACTGTTACCTGTTTGAACAGTTCCTTAATTTTGGAGGATAGAGATGTCCGCAAACACTTCTTTGCCATCTAGCGCTCTCAACGCCGAAAAGCGCCAGGCGGCACTTGATGCAATGACTGACGCCGAAGGCCTCGACATCCTAGTTGTCGGCGGTGGCGTCACTGGTGCAGGTATCGCAGTGGATGCCGCCAGCCGTGGGCTGCGCACCGGTATCGTGGAAATGGGTGACTGGGCGGCAGGTACTTCCTCCTGGTCTTCCAAGCTAGTTCACGGTGGTCTGCGCTACCTCTACCAGCTTGACTTCCCCCTGGTGGCTGAGGCTCTAGCAGAGCGTGGCCGCCTACTAACTGAGACCGCCCCGCACCTAGTTAAGGCTCAGCCTTTCCTATGGCCGCTAAAGCACGAGGTTGAGCGCGCCTACTCGGCTGTGGGTGTGGGCATGTATGACGCCCTGGCCCTGCTAGGTGCACGCGGTAAGGCCACCGTGCCGGTGCAGCACCACCTGACTGCTAAGGGCACCAAGCGTCTAGCTCCCTCGCTAGACACCTCTGGCCTGGCTGGTGCTATCAAGTTCTATGACGCCCGCGTGGACGACTCGCGCCTGGTTATTACCCTGGTGCGTACCGCCGTCGAGCATGGCGCCCTGGCCGCTAGCCGCACCAAGGTAGTGGAGTACCTCAAGAACGACCACGGCCGCGTTATTGGTGCCCGCGTGGAAGACCTTGAGGCCAGCGCCAAGACCGGTAAGAAGGTTGTGCGTGACATCTACTCGCGTCGCGTTATCAACGCCACCGGTGTGTGGACTGAGCAGACCCAGGAGCTGGCCGGCGTCACCAACGGTTTGAAGGTGCTGGCCAGTAAGGGTATCCACATTGTGGTTCCCAAGGAGGCTATTGAGGCTGAGACCGGTATCTTCCTGCGCACTGAGAAGTCCGTGCTGTTCATCATCCCGTGGCCGCGCTACTGGGTTATCGGCACCACTGACACCGCTTGGCACGAGAACATCGACCACCCGGTGGCCACCAGTGCTGACATTGACTACGTGCTGGACCACGCCAACGCGGTGCTAGAAAAGCCCATCAGCCGCAAGGACATCATCGGCGTCTACGCCGGTCTGCGTCCGCTGCTGCAGCCTGGCGTGAAGGAAGGCGAGAGCGGCGAGACCGCCTCCACCAAGGTTTCACGTGAACACACCGTCACCGAGGTAGCCCCGGGCCTGACCTCCATCGCCGGCGGTAAGCTGACCACCTACCGCGTGATGGCTGCCGACGCCGTCGACTTCGCCCTCGGTGTGGAGCAGACCAAGGTACACCCCACCTGCACTGAGCGTCTGGCTCTGGTGGGTGCTGCGGGCCTGGACGAGGTCACCGCCCGCTCCGGCGAGATTGCCCGCGCCCACGGCTGGACCCTGGCCCGCGTTGACCACCTACTTTCGCGTTACGGCGCTGAGACCCAGGAGCTGCTTGAGCTGATCGACGCTAAGCCTGAGTACGGCCAGCCGCTAGAGTCCGCCCCCGCCTTCTTGAAGGCTGAGGTGGTTTGGGCCGTCACCCACGAGGGCGCCCTGCACCTGGACGACATCATCGTTCACCGCGTGCGCCTGGACCTAGAGCAGCGCGACCACGGCTTGGCTGCTGCTGATGAGATCGCTGAGATCGCCGCCCCGCTGCTGGGCTGGTCCAAGGACGACGTCGCCGCTGAACTGGCCGCCTACGCTCGCCGCTGCACCGCCCTGGCGCAGGCTGAGAAGGAGACTGAGGACGCCGCCGCAGCCGCTCACCTGGACGGCTTAGGCCAGGTCTAAAGTTAACTAATCCAAACCTGAGTTAACTAATACTCATTAAGGGCGTCGCCTATTTACTTGGGCGGCGCCCTTATGTATGCCCTTATACCCATATGTCTGCCTGGTAAAGCACCTTTGTCACCTACTGGGGCAACTCGACGTCGCTATTAGTGCCTAGGTGTGCAAGCAGCCGTCTAAAACTTGTTATGATCACTGAAGAAAAATGTTGTACTTAGCCAGGGTCCTTCATGCCGTTTAGTGTCGCTGCACTGGCAGCTGCGCACGGGGCTACAAACGCCACTGTCGCCGCTAGTCTGCCGCTTACATTTACCCCCTCAACCACTGCAGTGGCTGGCAACGTGTACCTGTCCGCCTTGGTTGGAGCCTCCCCACTGATCGCTTTTTTTGCATTATTGGGTGGGTTTAAGATCAAGACTCACCGCTGCGCTCTGTTGGCTCTGGCGCTAGCGGCTGTGCTGGCCATGACGGTTTTCAAAATGCCGGTGTCTATGACACTGCTGTCGGCTTCGCAGGGACTGGCGTTTGCGGTTATGCCCATGATTTTTATCGTGGTGGGGGCCGTGTGGCTGTATAACCTAACCGAGTTTTCTAATCGCTCACAGGATTTACGCGCAGTTTTCTCCACGATTGGCAAGAGTGACATTCGTATTCAGGCCCTGATTGTGGCTTACGCGTTTTGTAACCTGCTCGAAGGACTAGCAGGTTTCGGGGCGCCGGTGGCCATTACCTGCGCCATGCTGGCTACGCTGGGGCTTCCCAAAATTAAAGCTGTGCTGCTGTGTTTGCTGGGAAACCTGGTTTATTTAGCTTACGGCGCTATGGCCACACCGGTATTGACTGCTGGCCGTATGGGCGGCGTGGATCCCGCCCACATTTCTTTACTTATGGGACGCCTGATTGCCCCCTTGGCACTGGTGGTCCCGTTTTTATTGCTACTTATGCTTGATGGCCGCCGAGGTGTGCGTCAGCTCTGGCCGCTAGCACTGGTTACCGGTGTTACTTCCGCACTAGGGCATCTTTTTATGCCGCTGGTTTCTTTTGAACTTACCGGCGTTGCCACGGCGCTTTTTACCCTGGCAGCCACCTATATTTTCTTGCTGTTTTGGACTCCGACGACGCCGCCCGAGCAGCACTCTAAAGCTTCTGTTGAGGGTCTAAGCATTAGCCGCGTAGTGCTGGCCCTTACCCCCTACCTGCTGGTGGTAACCCTGATTGCCACCACCAAACTATGGAAGTGGGGGGTGGATTTAGATGCGCTGCTTAAATCCACCGACATCAATATTCCCTGGCCAGGCCTGTATGGGCACCTGCATAGCGCCGACGGCAGCGTAAACACCACCGCGATCTACCAGCTGCCACTGCTGTCTAACCCGGGTACCCCAATCATTTTTACAGCCATTGTGGTTACTGGCCTGTATGCCTGGTATGGCCGCAAAACCCGCTTTGCACTGCCAGTGCTGCGTTCCCTGGTGGCCCTGTGGCACACCGTTTATGGTTTGCGTTACACGCTGCTAACCATTGCGGCGGTTATGGCTTTGGCTTATGTGATGAACTTTTCGGGGCAAACCACGGCTATTGGCGCGGCACTGGCTTCAACTGGTCATGCCTTTACCCTATTTGCCCCAATCCTGGGTTGGTTGGGCACAGCCGTGGGCGGCTCCACCACCAGTTCCGGCGCTTTGTTTGGATCGATGGAGGCTAGCGCGGCCCACGCGGTTGGCACCGACACCGCCACTTTGCTGGCTTCTAACACTGTAGCTGGGGGTATCGGCAAGCTGGTTTCGCCCCAGAACTTGGCGGTAGCCGCTACGGCTGTTGAGGAGCCGGGTATTGAGGCTGTCGTGCTACGCAAGATTGCCCCTTACTCGCTGCTGATGCTGCTGGCGGTGTGTTTGTATACTTTCGCGGCCTGTTCAGGCTGGCTGGATTTCTATCTGCCACATTTTTAAAAAGTATCCCTAGCCGCTTTCAGCTCAGGCAATATTTCCGGCCGGGTATGCGCCCGGCCCAGGTAGTGCATTAGGCCCGGGTAGTAGATGCATTAGCGCACTGGCTAGGTTGATACGCCAGCAGGCATAGTCGTGTCCACCGTTGTAAACCATGTCTTTAACCTGCATTCCAGCCTCGCGCAGCTGACAGACTGCTTTGGGTTGCAGAGGCGCCAAAATCCATTCTTGACTACCTACCTCTATCCAGGCCCGGGTGCCTGCTAGGGGCGTTTGCGTGGCATCTAGCGCGTTTAGTTCGCTAAAGAGTACGTCTTGCCACAGTGAGGCCGACTGGCTTATGCCCGCCCCGATTAGCTGCGGGTAGGCCACTAGGGTACGCAGCACAGTTAGCGCCCCTAGACTCTGTCCAATAACTACCCGCTCAGCAGGCTTAGGGCTAATGGCATAGTGGGTTTTGAGCCAGTTAAGTAGCGGCCCACTTAAGTAGCGGCCAAAATTGCTCTCCCCCAACTCCTGCCAGCGTTGCTCGGTGCCACCTGAATCAATGAACACGATATAGGCCGGGGCGATCAGGCCCGCCTGCATGAGCTGCGCTAGGGCCAGGTGTAGGTGGTGGCGTTTAAGCCAGACTTCGCCGTCAAGTACCAGCAGCACCGGGCAACTTTGGGTGCGGCTAATCGGGGCGGGGGTGTAAACCCAAATTTGGCGCCCCAGGGTGTCTAAGTCGGCGACGACGTCGAGCCTGCCCGCATCGGCATCACCCCTGCCCGCGCCAAGTTCGCCACCATCGAATCTGCCCGCGCCGGCGGCGTCGTCACTAAAGACGGGCCATTCCCCTAGCGGCCAGGCCGGCGCCAGCGGCAGCGACACCACAGACTGCACAAAACCACGCCGATTAGTGCAGGTAACCGGGTTGTGGGGGTCAGGCAGGCCGCCATCTAGAGCCTGACGCAGCCGCACCTGACTGCCCTGTAGCCAGGGCGCCTGAGCAGCGGTGGGGGCCGGCAGGAAACAGTAGGAGGCGCGCCAATCGCCATCCATACGGTAGGTCAGGTACCAAGTATCCGTACCGGGCAGGCGCCGCATGTAGGAGTCGGCTAGGTTTTTCTCGTCCGTAAGCCGGTTAACGAACAGCAACACGCTGTGTGCCGCGCCGCGCCACAGAAAAGTAACCAGGTATTTGCCTTCCTGGGTGGGGTCCGCCTCCAGCAGGGGTGTGGAAGTTACCTGCTGCCACAGCTGTGCTTGCAGCTGGCTGGCCAGTTGCGGGCGCTCAAGTAGGCGCTGGTGCACAGCGGCCAGGGTGGGGCTGGTGGCCAGCGGGGCGCGCTGGGGGCGCGGTAGCTTTGGCGGGGTGGGCCTGGTCGACGCCGTCATAGGGCCTGCTTTCTAGGTCGTGGCAGCACTAGTGGGGCGCCGGTTTGAGGATCATGTAAAAGCTGACAGGGCAGGTCAAACACCTTTTCAATGAGCTGCTCGGTGACTATTTCACGCGGGTGCCCCTGGGCCACGATGGCGCCTTGATGCATCACCACCAGGTGGGTGGCGTAGCGGAAAGCCAGGGCCAGCTCATGCAGCACGGCCACCACCGTGCGGCCTTGGCGCTGCAGGGCGGCGGCTAGCTCTAAAACTTCAACCTGGTGGCTGATGTCTAGGTAGGTGGTGGGTTCATCTAGCAGTAGCACGGGCGTGTCTTGGGCTAGGGCCATGGCGATCCATACGCGTTGACGCTGTCCACCGGAGAGTTCCTCAACCCGGCGGCTAGCTAGGCTAGCCACCCCGGCGCGCTCTAGGGCGTCTTGCACGGCGCGTTCATCAGCTGGGGACCATTGGCGCAGCAGGCTTTGGTGCGGGTGGCGCCCGCGCGCCACCAGGTCGGCCACACTGATCCCTTCAGGGGCCTGGGGAGACTGGGGTAGCAAAGCCACCTGCTTGGCCACCTGTTTGGGGCTATAGGAGCTGATTGGACGTCCACCCAGCTCTACCTGGCCACTGCTGGGGCGCAGCACGCGAGATAGGGTTTTAAGCAGGGTGGATTTACCGCAGGCGTTAGGGCCCACAATTACGGTGAACTGGCCGCTGGGGACCGTGAAATCGACGCCGTCGAGCACCGGAGCGCCCCCATAGCCCACCACCAGGCCTTTACCGGCCAAAGTGACTTGCCTGCTCATATGCCTTTCCTCCACTGCAACACCAAGAACAACACTAGATACAGCCCGCCCATCGTGGCCGTCACCACACCCACTGCCAGTTGGGTGGGGGCTAGGGCGCGCTGGGCCACAAAATCGGCCACCACCACCAAAGTGGCTCCCATCAGGCCGCTGTTGGTTAGATTCACGCCCGGCGCGCCGCTAGCTCGGCGTGCCAAGTGCGGGGCTGCCAACGCCACGAAAGCAATTGGGCCGGTTACCGCCGTCGCCAAAGCCACCAGGGTTACCCCTACCGCCAGCGCCCCTGAGCGGGTGGCTTGCACGCGCGTGCCCAGGCCGTGGGCTAGTTCATCGCCTAAAGCCAAGGTACTTAGCGGCCGCGTCAAGCAGGCCAGTGCCGGGGTGAGCACCACTAGAGCCAGAGCCAGCCAGGCTAGCCAGGCCCAGTTAGCGTCGTTAAGGCTGCCTGCCTGCCACTGGGCGGCCTGCTGGGCGTTAGCTAGTGGGGCGCGCACAATCAGCAGCTTGTTAAGGGCGTGCTCGACGGCGGCCAGGCCGATACCCACTAGCACCAGGCGGTTGCCGGTTATGCCGTTTTTCCAGGCCAGCATATAAACCAGGGCTGCCGCGCCGACGCCGCCTGCAATAGCTCCCAGCGACACCCCCAGCGGGGAGGCCCCCACCAAAATGATGGCTACCAGGGCGCCAGTGGCAGAGCCGGTGGTGAAACCAATAATGTCGGGGCTACCCAGAGGGTTACCTGATACGGCCTGGAACAGGGCACCGGACAGGCCCAGAGCAGCCCCCACCAACATAGCGGTGGCAATTCGTGGGGCCCGCACCTGGGTGACAAAGTAACGCGCGTAGTTATCTTCCTGACCGTAACCAAAGATGGCGGCGCTAACCTGGGCAGGGCTAACCGGGTAGGCGCCGGTACTTATACTCGCCACCGCCACTACCGTTAAAAGCACCAGCAGCGCTAAAGCCACCACCAGTGAGCGCACGCCCAGCCGCAGCGAGTAGGGGCCCAGGCGCAGTAGGATGTGCCGGCGCGATTTGAGGGCCGCTTGGGCCGCTTTGCCAATCGCTAGGGGTGCCGCCTGGGCTGCTGATTCGAGCGTCACTTGGCTCGCTGCTTTGCCTAGTTTGGCCAGTCCAGACTGGCTTGTAGCCACTGGCTCCACCCCCAGGCGGCTAGTTTCGCCTTTAGTTTCGTTCTGGTTTAGGTTTTTCATAGCGCCGCCACCTTCTTAGTGCGCACCATGGCAATAAAGCAGGGGGCACCGGCCAAAGCCGCCACCACCCCAACTTGTAGCTCTTGGGGGGCAATAATTACGCGCGCTAAAACATCAGCGCTCAGCACCCACACCGGCCCCAGCAGCAGGCTAACTAAAGCCACCCAGCGCTGATCAGGGCCAAGCGCTGCGCGCGCTGCCACCGGAACAGCTAAGCCCACAAAAGAAATTGGTCCAGCAGCGGCCGTAGCCGCGCCAGCTAACAGTGTCACTGCCAGGGCGGTAAGCGTGCGGGTAGCCTCCACGCGCACCCCTAAACCTTTAGCGGCCTCCTCCCCCAGGGCTAGTGCGTTTAGGCTAGGCGAAAGTGCCAAGCCCAGCACTATCCCCAAGGCGATTAGCGGCGTCGTCGCCATAGCAATATCTGTGCCGCGTCCTTCTAATGAGCCAGCCACCCAGTAGCGAAACTCATTAAAAGCCTCCTGATCAGCCAAAATAACCGTTTGGGTGAGTGCCCCCAAGGCCGCTGAAACCGCCACCCCCGCCAGCGCTAAACGCACCGGGTTAGCTCCAGCTCGCCCGGTGGCCCCCAGCAGGTATACGGCCACCGCCGCTGCGCCCGCCCCTACAAAAGCCGCCCACATATAGGTGTTAACGCCGCTTAAGCCAAACAGGGCCACGCTGAGCACCACCGCCAAAGCCGCGCCCGAGTTCACCCCCAAAATGCCTGGATCAGCTAGAGGGTTACGGGTAAGGCATTGCATCAGCGCCCCGGCTAGGCCCAGCGCCGCCCCTACGCTGAACCCAATTAGGGTGCGCGGCACTCGCAGCTGCCACACCACCGTGGCAGCGTTAGCTAGCTGCGAGTGCTGCTCCGGCTGCGCGCCCTGGGCTGATGAGTTGACAGCGTCTGGTCCAAGCCGCAAAACCTGCCACACCAAGGCCGGATCCAAAGCTTTAGAACCTACAAATAGACTCAAAGCTATGGCCCCGACCAGGGCTAACAGCGCCAGGCTGAGCGTAAATTTACGTAATTTCATGAGCCTATTTCGTTAGTTCCTGCCAGACACAGCTGCCAAACATAACTCCTCGTAAGGCGCAACTCTTTAAAGCTCAGCCTTTCAAGGCGCAGCCTAATCTTTACGAAACCGGCCTAGCTGAGCAGGTGGCGCTTGACGTCGTCGAGAATGGAGTTCATCAAAATCGCCGAGCCGGTAGAAGTCCAGACGGAGCCATCAACCGGGTAGACGTGTCCAGCTTTGTAGGCCCCCAGTTCCGCAAATCCGGGCACCTGCGCGGCCTGCTGTAAAGCTTTGGTGGCGGCGGAAGTGTCAGCGCTGCCGCCGGCCTTGGGGTTGGACACTGAGGAGCCAGCAAGGAAGCCAAAGAACATGTAATCGGCGTCGATCTGGGAGATGTTCTCTAGCGAAACCGGCTCGCTGTGCCCGTGACCTTTACGGTCTTGGCTGGCTGGACGCTTTAATCCCAGGTCGTTTAGGGCCACGCCAGCAGGCAGTTCTTTGAGGATCAGCGCAGCTGCGGTGCCCTGCCAGCGGATGATAGAGAAAGTTTTACCGGAGTACTTAGGGGCCAGGGCGCTAGCCATTTCTTTGACCCGCTTGTCGTAGGCGGCCAGTACCTGCTTGCCTTTCTGCTCCTGGTTTAGGGCGTTGGCGATATTGGTGAAGTTGCTACGCCAATCACCGCCGGCGTCGCCGGTGTATACGGTGGGGGCGATGGCCCGCAAAGTGGCCAGGGCCTTGGCGTTGTTTTTTAACCCTGTGCCGTCCACCAGGATCAGGTCAGGTTTTTGGGCGCCGATTGCCTCAAAGTTGGGTTGCCCAATGGACCCCATGATTGGGATGTTTTTGGCTTTTTCGCTTAGGTAGTTAGGTACGGTTTTTTGGCCACGGCCAGCGACGACGCCGATCGGCTTTAGTCCCAGCGCCAAGATAGCGTCAGTGGTGGGCTCTGACAGGGTCACTACCCGCTTGGGGTTGGTGGGCACGTTAACTGCAGAGCCGTCCACGTTCTTTACGCTACGGCTGGTGGCGGTGGCGGTGGCTGCCGGGCGTGAAGAATTGGCTAGACCGCAGCCGCTAAGAGCGGCAGCTCCCCCTAAACCTACGGCGGTTAGGATGGCACGGCGCGATAGTTCTTTCATTTTCCCTCGCTAAGTAGTCTCGCTAAGTAGTTGTGCGTCAGCTGAATTTTGTCAGGTAGCTAAGCCTTAGTAAAGGTAAGCTCAACCATAGAGATTTTTCACGACTACATGCGGTAAAAATAGAGCTTTACATCACAATTAGCACTATTTACGCAGTTTTTTGCAAATTTGATGCTTGCCTGAATGGTTTTTATTAGCCTAGCCTCACTTAGGGGAACCTAATAGTTCCCTCCTTTTGAGCAAACAATTGACCGGGCTAATGCAAGCCCCTAAACCGCATGTAAGGAGCCTACGCATGGCACACTTCTCCATTGCATCGCGCGCTAGCTCACGCACACTCTCAGCCCTAGCGGTGCTGGCCATGGCCGCCATACCGACAGGAGCCGTCGCCAACCCCACCACCCCCACCCCTGCGGTAAGCGCGACCACCACTGTTGCCACCACCCCTTCAGCCACCCCCTCAGCCACCGCGCTCAACACTGAGGCTTACCAGGTCACCGGCACTGTGGTACCTAACGGTAACTACCAAAGCGTCGCCAACGCTAAGGGCGAGGTATTCATTGGCGCTTCTGTAGGCCGCCCCCCGATTAAGGAATCCACCCTGGTTAAGGGCCACTATGACGCCTCTGGCAAGTTTGTGATCGACAAGCAGATCACTCCTGCCGCAGCTGCAGATGGTAAGGGTGTTAACGGGGTTTACGGCGTGGCCGTGGACGACGCTAACGGTTATGTGTGGGTTAGCAACACTCGCCAAAACACGGTGGCTGTTTACAAGCAGTCTGACCTGTCGCTGGTTAAGCAGTACCCGGCTAACGCCGTCACCCACGCCCGCTCTATGCGAGTAATTGGTGACAGTGTCTACGTAACTGAAGCTGCTCGCGGTAAGGGCGGCGGCATTAAGGTTTTCAACGCTAAGCAGCTTGACGCCGCCCCCACCACCATTGACTTGCCCGAAGGCGCAGTGCCGATGGACTTTGATGTGGATAGCGCCAGTGGGCGCCTGTTTACGGTAGACCTGAAGCTGAACAAGGCCTACGTAATTGACACTAAGAACTCTAACCAGGTCACCAGCTATGACCTGCCTGGCGCTAATGGCGCCTCGGGTGTGGCCTATGATCCGGCCAACAACCGTTTGTTTGTAGCCAACCAGAGCTCTAACAATGCGGTGGTGCTGGACCTGGGCACTGGCAAGGTTATTGCCGATATTCCTACTGGCAGCCAAGCTCTGGGCGCTGTCTACTCCAACGGCTACGTCTACGTGGGTAACCGCACCGCCGGCACGGTTAGCGTAATTAACGCTTCCAGCTTGAAGGTTGAGGCTATTTTGCCCACCGGTACTAATCCCAACCACCTGTCGGTTAACCCTGATGGCAGCGTGAATGTGTTGGATAAGGCTCCCAGCAATAACCAGATCTTCCGTATCGCCCGTAAGGGAGCTACCCCGACGCCGACCACGCCGGCACCCACGCCCACCGCCAGCCCCACGGCTGCGCCAACTGCAGCCCCGGTGCCTACCGCCCCGGCTAGCCCGACCCCGGCGCCCTCTACTCCGGCTCCTAGCAGCCCGGCTAAGCCCAGCGCCTCAGCAACTGCGCCGGTAACCATTACCCCACTGCCGGGTAAGGTCACTGGCGCTCCGCTGCAGCCCAAGGGCGCCGCTAACCAGGCCGAGGGCGCCCGCCCGAGCCTGGCTAAGACTGGTGCAGCCAGCATTGTGGGCCTGGCTGCACTGGCATTGATCGGCGCCGGCGCCTTTATGCTGCGTTCACGCCGCCGCGCCTGAGCTAGCCCGGTATCGGGTTAACTCAGCGTCATCATTTAAGACACAAGTGGGGGGTCTAAGCTTTGCTTCGACCCCCCACTTACACTTTGGTTTCTTTACTACATACCCAAAGCTTCTTTATTGCTTTGCTAGTAGTTTGCCTAATGTTTAGGTGTTTAGCACAGTAGACCTTCGCGCTGGGCCTGGGTTAGCAGAGCCGGGCGGCTGGTTTCTTCCATGCCGTTGTTAGCGCAGGTTTGACGCCCTAGCGATGTATATCTATTCACTGTGGCCACGGTCAGGCCCAGTGCGTTAGAAGTTTCCTTGGCAGTGTGTCCCTGCGCATAGGAAAGCAGCACATCACGGCGGCGTCCCTGCAGGTTATCGGTGATGACATAGTCGATGTAGGGGCGCACCTGCACCCACGAAACCGGGCTTAAGCGCCTGCCAGTGGCCACTTCCAGTACCGCGCGACGCAGCTCAGATCCGGACACACACCGAGTAAGCACGGCCTGCACACCTAATTCACATACGCTACGCAGCAAATAGGGCTGTTCTGAGCTTTGATATGCCACTACCGGCACTTTAGCTTTTGCAAGCTGTTCTACTTGCTCAATAACTTTATTAGTGCGCTGCGCATCTAAATCAACGACCGCCACATTTATACGACGCTGATTTAAACCTAACTGCGCAATATCGTTGAGATAAATAATCTGATTGGTTTGCGCCACCTTAGCTAAGGCCGCATACAGACCTAAACGTAATACTTCGCAGTCACCAATGATAGCGATGCTATAGCGCTCAGATTGCCGAGATGGCACATATAGATTAGCCACCAGCTTCCCTCCAGACTGCGTGCCAATACGATACTAGCGCGACATAACCCAAGCAGTATTGCGACGCTATCGCAGCAATTCCTTGATGCGCACCCTACTGCGGATTAAATAAAACCAACTATGGGACATAAAAGCAATACAAGATTTAACACTTGGTAAATCAAAAATTTAATTTGGACCAGCTAAAATCGGTGTATAGCAATATTACTTCAGAAACGCCCTCATTGGCTGAAAATTCAATCACGGTTCTATTACAGTTCACTGAAAAGTTTCTAGGCATTTGCCAAGCATTTCATGAACATTACCTGTATTTAAGTGGGGCAGACTTGTGCGGTTGCCGTAATTAAATTACCGCAACCGCACAATTATGCATAACTTTTGCAAGCTTTTTACCCGAGCTGACTGGGGAAAGCAGCAAACATTGATTGCGCCGCCTCCAATTCAGAGACTTCCAGCTCCAAGTTATCTACCAAAGACTCCAGCGCCGGCATCACCTCAGGCACCTGCGCTGAGCTAGTAAATAGCACTCGCGCACACAGGTCATTGCCGTGTTGGCGCCAAGCGTAGAAACCAGTTAGGCGCAAAGAGTGGTGACCGACGTCGTCGCCATCAGAAAAAGCCCCCAGCGAGCGGTAAACCACCTTACCGCTATCCAGTTTGTGCTCTTCAGCCTGGGTAGGCCCCTGCTGGTCCTCCCCCACGGTGATCAGCTGAGTCAAAGCCTGGGCCTCATCACCCTTAGACGGGTAGGCGTACAGGTCCAGCAAAGCCGGCGCCAGCAGCTGCGAGGGCAGGTACAGGAAGCGCGCGAAGGCCTCCTCGTCGGCCGGCAGGCGGTCAATGCGGGCCACCATCTCCATAAACGCCTGCTGCACCTCGGCGTCGGCGTAGACGGGGGCGGCCTGGAGCTGCTCCACCCAGCCGGGCTCTACATAAACCCAGTTGCCGTCAGTTTGGGCGCTCCAGTTCATGGCTGCATCCTCAGGCTGCGGGCGACGGCGTCGTACAGGTGCAGCAGCGAGGTGGCCAGCTGGTCGTGCTCGGGGCTTGAGGGCAGATTGATGTAACCGGTTAGGGTCACGATCGCCTCGGTGACGTCCGGGTTGGCCAAGAAGTAGGTGATCTGCCGCGACACCATCTTCTGTGGTACCTCGGGCAGCTGCACGTTGAGCTCCTGGTTTACAGCCTCAGCAGTAGAGCGCAGCAGGTCCTCGCCGTCACGTAGGGACATGGTGCGCATGACGACGCTGTGTCCGCCCTCGATCACCTCGGCTTGGCCGTTGTCGCGGCCGATGGCGAGCATGGCGTCCATGGGGGCGACGTCGTCGGTCAGTGGTAGCGGCACCACGAACATGGAGGCACCGGTGAGCACCCCGGCAGTAGGCTCAACTTCCACCAGGAAGTTGGTGGCGCCCGCCTGCTTGAGGGCCTCAGCCTGGGAGCGGAATTGACGGTCGATTAGGTCACGTACCTGCTCCGTCTTGCCGCTTTGCCCCAGGTAGGTCATGAAGCGGTCACCAACCTGACGGGTCTGCTCAACTAGATCGCCATTCAGGTCAATATCAGCCCAGTTACCCGGGACAATGTAACTAACTTTCATGAATAATCCTCCATGTTTTGCGCGCCTACCTGCGCGTCAAAGCCTCAATAACCGGCAGCTAAGCCTATTTGATGCCGTAGCCTGCTCTCGCCATGCCATGCAGAATTTCTGCACCACCTTGGACCATGCCTCCGACAGCTTCACCCGTACCTTTAGCTACGCCACCTACAAAGTCACCAGTGGCTTGCGCAGCGCCTGCAGCGGATTCACCCACTGCACCTACATAGTTGCCACGGTTCCAGGCATCAGCAGCTCGCGCACCGCTAGTAGCAAGGTGTTGAGTGGCGTTGTTAACCCCAGAAGTTACCTCTGCGCCACCTTTCTCAAACCCATTAGTCGCTGCCGCGATACCATTATCAACCCCCTGCTGCAGATAAGCTGCACCTACGCTAGCAGTAGGGGTCCCGAAAGCGGCAATATGGTTGGCCTTGGGATTCTCATACTGGGCGTCCAATGGGCCATAGAGATATTCCATATGGTGATAATCAATAGGGTTGGCAGAGAACTTCGTGTCACTGTTCATGAAAACAACATGTCGTTCACCATACGCACGTGGCATGATTACGTCAGGTCCACCAAAACGCGGGGTGGAATCTTGGACTCCGTTCAGAGGATCCAGCACAAAGCTATATGCCTTAACATTAGAGCCGTCTTTAGGCGCTTGAGCATCATAACCAAAGTTATCTATACACTTACCTCGCGCAAGTGCCTGGCTAGTATCTGAAAGACCAGCAGCATTAAAGGTTACCGCAGCCCCTCCGGTAGCCAGAGCAGCAGCTGAAGCCAGCTCACCGCCCAGCGAGTGACCGGTAAAGTCAACGTTTTCACGGCCCACCGCTTTAGCCAGTTTAGTCGACAAAGATATCGCATCATTTACTTGGAATGAGGTAACGGTACCACCCAAAATGTCATTACCAACATCTTTAGCCCCCTCTACAGTAAGGCCGAGCTCAGTACCCCGGAAAGCCAACACATACTTACCGTCAGCATTCTGGTAAACACTTGCCTGCATACCGCTTTCAGTGTCTAACTCAGACGGGTCAATACCTAGCTTCTTCAGCTCCTCAGCATCAACCTTGCGCCAACCATCAGGAATCGGATCACCAGTTTCATAAGCCGCCTGGGCCAGACGCGCATAGTCTGCGTCACGCCCAGCTTCACCCTCACGCGGCTTGCCATTGTAAGGATCCGAGCCGGAGCCACCGCTTCCGGATTTGGCTATTGAACCTACACCTTTAGCACCACTAATTGAGCCATTAACTGCAGAAGCCTTCTCCTGCTCATCAGCCTGCTGGTTCAAACTGGTGTTACGCTCACGCAGAGAGTCCACCACATTACGCACCAACACAGTTAAGTTGGAATCCCAGTCAGACTTGAACGCATCAGCGTCTTCACCTACCCAGCCAGCGCTGTGTAGCTGCCCATTAATCGAGTTAACAACGTCTTCAAGTGAAGTCGCCTTGTCACCAAACAACTGTGCTAAAGCACGTAACTGCTCAACATCAGCACCAACACTAGCCACAAGCAACCCTTCCTAAACAAATTCACGATGCACTGTCGCCACAGTGCACTTACATCTGCCCTCAAATTACCCTGTTAGTGTTAGGTAGCCCTATGGGGACAAAACCCCACTACTCCCCCAGGCCAAGAGCACTTTGAAAGTAGGGCTGCTAACTTTCTTGCGCCTACTCGCCGCCAAGAATAGCTTTCTTGAATCCGTGTATAGCTTCCCCGGCGCCCTTGACCGTACCAACCACCACATCGCCGGCGCCCTTAACCGCACCAACCGCAACGTCACCCACAGCTTGTGCAGTACCTGCAGCGGTTTCCGTGGCGGCACCTACATAGTCGCCACGGTTCCAGGCTTGGCCGGCGCGGTCAAGACCGGAGTTAAAGTGCTGTCCGGCGTCATTAAAACCAGAGCCTACGTCATTGACCCCATTGGCGATACCGTTACCTACTTCGCCGATACCGTTAACGATTCCCGTACCCACATTTCCAATAGCTACAGTGGTGGTGGGCCTACCGGAAGCAGCGATATGGTTCGCGCTGGGGTTGTCGTATTGAGCGTCTAGAGCCCCATACAGGCGTGCCATCTCATGGTTATAGCCAAAATCATGAGGATCTGCGCCTTCACTGGCAGGAATAATATGGCGTTCACCGTATGCACGCGGAGCAATCAAGTCCGCATGACCAAGTAGCCCAGAATCATGTGCCATATCTTGCCCCCCATTAAGTGGGTCATAGGCATAGCAATAGGCTTTAACATTAGAGCCGTCCATGGGGGCCTGGGCATTAAAGCCAAAGTTGTTTATGCAGTTAGCTCGCGCGATAGTTTCACTGGTAACTGAGAGCCCCGCAGCGTTAAAGGTTACTGCTTTCCCACCGGTAGCTAATGCTCCAGCTGAGGCTAGTTCACCACCCAGCGAGTGACCAGTAAAATCAACGTTTTCACGGCCCACCGCTTTAGCCAATTTAGTAGACACATTTATTGCATCCAACACTTGAGGCGATGTAGCGACACCGCCCGCAACATCATTGGCAATATCCAAAGCTGCTTGTCGGCTAGGCTCAGTGCCACGGAAAGCCAACACATACTTACCGTCAGCATTTTGGTAGATAGTGGCCTGCATACCATTTGCAGTGTCTAGCTCAGAGGGGTCAATACCTAGCTTCTTCAGCTCCTCAGCATCAACCTTGCGCCAACCATCAGGAATCGGATCACCAGTTTCATAAGCCGCCTGGGCCAGACGCGCATAGTCTGCGTCACGCCCAGCTTCACCCTCACGCGGCTTGCCATTGTAAGGATCCGAGCCGGAGCCACCGCTTCCGGATTTGGCTATTGAACCTACACCTTTAGCACCACTAATTGAGCCATTAACTGCAGAAGCCTTCTCCTGCTCATCAGCCTGCTGGTTCAAACTGGTGTTACGCTCACGCAGAGAGTCCACCACATTACGCACCAACACAGTTAAGTTGGAATCCCAGTCAGACTTGAACGCATCAGCGTCTTCACCTACCCAGCCAGCGCTGTGTAGCTGCCCATTAATCGAGTTAACAACGTCTTCAAGTGAAGTCGCCTTGTCACCAAACAACTGTGCTAAAGCACGTAACTGCTCAACATCAGCACCAACACTAGCCACAAGCAACCCTTCCTAAGCAATTTTCACTGCGCGTCACCGAGGCAACACACTAACAACTACACCCAAATTACCCTGTTTAAGCGAGCCTATGGGAACAAAACCCCACTAGTTACTCAACTCAGATCCACTAAAAGCAGGGTTTTAGCTTTCTACCGAGCGCTCAGGAATCTCCACAAAATCGGCGGGATATTGGGTGCTCAGCTGGGGCAGTTCAGGTAGGTAATTGATGGGGCTAGCGCCATCACCAAAAACATGCACGCCCTGCTGCCCAAACTTGCCGCTCGCGCCGATCCCGCTGACTGCAAAACTGCCACTTGAGCCGGTTACGCCGGCACCACCAAAACTACCGCTCGAACCGCTTATACCGGAATCCTCAAAACTGCCAGTTGAGCCGGTTACACCGCCGCTGCCACTGCCGCCACCAAAACTACCGCTCGAACCGGTTATACCTCCGCCGCCATAGCTACTCCCGACGACGCCACCACCGCCACCACCGGAAGCCTGCTCCTGCTCGTCAGCGTTACGGTTTAGATCCCAGCCAGCTTGCGCCAAGGCCTGCGCCGCATTGCGCAGTTGCGGGGCCAAAATACTATCCCAGTCATCCTTGAACTTATCGCCGTCGCTACCTTGCCAATCCGTAGCAGAAACCAAGGCCTTTAAAGCCAAGTTAACGTCGTTATCTAGAACCTGAGATTTGTTGTTAAAAGTCTGTGCCAGCTGTCGCAGACTCTCAACGTCTGCCCCATAAAGCGCCATAGAAACCCCTCAAACGGTAGTGTTAGAAAAGTTCTTTTAAAAAAATCTTAAGCGAAAGTTGGGGCCGAGGCGCTTAAAGCACCTCGGCCCCACTTTTAACACGCTAGAAGCCAATCAAGGCTGCTGCGATCAGTGACCAGAAGCCTGCTCCTGCTCGTCAGCGTTGTTGTTAGCGGTGGTCTGAGCCTGACGTAGGGCGTCAGCAACGTTGCGCAGCTGGGAGGACAGGGTGCCTTCCCACTCGCTCTTGAACTGGTCGGCGTCGGTACCCTTCCAGTCAACGGACTGGACCTGGCCGGAGATGGTGGAGATTACGTCCTCGACGGTCTGAGCCTTCTCACCGAACTGCTGCGCAAGTGCCCGTACGCCCTCAATGTCCATACCTAGGAATGCCATGGTATTTCCTTTCATGTAGTAGCTAAATTCCGTGCTTCAAGCCGGAACCTTTCGACAAGAAAATAATGCCGCCTATCCCCAACCACAACAATGGGGACCAATCCCCCTACCAGCCCGGTTAAGTAGCAATTGCTTGCAAAACCGCCACTATCTGGGCTTTAACTAGCCACAATTTGCACCTTGACAGCCTTGGCGGCACTGATCCAGTACCCGCGTCCCGGCACCATTTCCCCACGCTGGATGCGCGGAGTGGGGGTGCGCAGCAGGGTTTCGCCGTCGCCCGTATCAGGCTGAATCAGCAAACCAGTACGCGAATTCTTAATCTCTGCCAGCATCGGCGAGTAACCAGACCAGCCGGAAGTCTCACCCTCAGCAATCACCAAGTGACCGCTACGCTTAGCCTGCTTAACCGCAGCCAACAGGTCCTTTTCAACCGGCGTGCCCACAACTTCGGGGTAGTGCTCCACTACCAACACCAGCAGCGGGTGGTTGTCGGGGGCCTGCATGGCAACGTAATCCTTGATTTTCTCCAGGCCTTCCTTGATCTGCTCGTCGCCTACCATGGTCAAATCCCACAGTCCAGCCACATCGGCCAAAGCCGAACGGCGCGGAGAAATAAACACCCGGCGTACCTTGGGATCCCACTGCTTTAGTGAGCCAGCCAACCAAAGCAGCGCCGACGTCGTCGCCGCCTGAGGCGGACCCGCCACCATCATGGCCCCGGTAGGCACAAACGTAGCCGGATCCAGATCCTGCGAAGCCATACCCAGCACCGGCCAGCCCTGGTAAACCTTGGGCAGATCAGCCTCGCTAAGCTCAGTAGGCAGGTTAGCGATAGCTTCAGGCTTGATACGGCCCTGACGGCTCAGGTACTTACCGAAAGCCTCAATGAGCTGGGCCTGGGCCATCTCATTAGAAGAGTCACCCATAATCGCCAACTGCATTTCACGCCCGTCACCCATAATCATGGCGCGTCCAGGCGGGCTAGCGGGGCTGAGCACATCCTTGGCCACACCAAAGTTGATGTAGTCATCCATATTGGATTGACGCAGCACCACCTTCATCAAGAAAGCAGACAAAACATTGCCGCGATAAGGCGTAGTCCAGTCACAGGTGGCCGCCACGTGCACACCCACACTGCGTCCATCAGTCAAAATACGCTGCAAAATATCCAGGTTGGCGGCGCCGTAAACAGTCTTCTCATATTCACTGCGCATTGCCCCCAAACCATCAAGCAGCAGCAAAATCCGGTGATCATTGGTGTGACCACTAATGCGCTGATAGTCGCTGAGCGTGCCCGCACTAGCCGCCGTAAACCGGTCGGTGCGCTCATCAATAATGGAGCTGAGCTTACGCAGCAAACGCTCCACACCTTCAGAGTCATCGCCAGAAACAATCGTGCCCACACTGGGCAGCTTCTCCAGCACCTTCAAAGAAGCCCCGGCAAAGTCCATGCCGTAAATATCCACTGCACCCGAGCGCGGCGTAATCGAGGCCGCCAAAGCCAAACTACGCAGCGCCGTCGACTTACCACTACCGGCAGCCCCAAAGAAACAAATATTGGAGTCCTTCTCAGGCAGGAAGTAAGCGGGCACCTGGCTTTGATGCACCGGATCATCCACCACACCCAACACCAGTTTGGTGTCGCGCCGCTGCGGCAGACGGTTAAGGTCATAGGCGGTAGCCAGCTCATCAAGCCATGGTTTACGCGGCACCGGCAGGCCCGCAATGCGCGCCGCCTGACCCACCGTGGCCACCACGCGGTCAATATCCTTATCGATACTACGCCCGCTGGTTTGCACTTTAGCCACCTGCCAGGGGTTAAGCGCCCCGAAGGTCATCTCATCGACGCTCACCGACGCGCCGGTAGCCTCCGCACTGGTACGCGCCCCCGGGTAGGCCGACTGGAACGGGGTAATACGCCCCGGGCCGGTCTTAGCCGCCCCGCGTCCAGGAATTTCCGGCGGGAAGTGCGCGGCAATCTTCTCCCCCAGCACGTCTTGGGAGTCAGACTCGTCGGCCATGCGCAGCGCCACACGCAAGTTAGTATTAGCGCGCAGGTTGTCTTTAATGACGCCGGCGGGGCGCTGGGTGGCCATGATTAGGTGCAGCCCCAGCGAGCGGCCACGTTGGGCGACGTCGACGACGCCGTCAACGAACTCAGGCACCTCACCTGCCAGGGCCGCGAACTCATCAACCACAATGATCAGCGACGGCGGGCACTCGGGGTCACCGGATTTTTCCAGCTCAGCCAGGTCTTTTTTGCCCTTTTCGTTAAGCAGGCGCTCACGGTAGTGAATTTCAGCGCCCAGCGAGGTCAGGGCGCGGCGCACCATAGCGGGCGAAAGGTCAGTCACCAAACCCACACAGTGCGGCAGGTGAGTACAGGCAGCGAAAGCCGAACCACCCTTATAGTCCACAAACAGGAAGGTTAGGCGGTCAGGTGAAACCGCCTGGGCCATACCCAGCACCCAGGACTGGAGGAATTCACTCTTACCGGCACCGGTGGTACCACCCACCAGGGCGTGGGGGCCGTGCACGCGCAGATCCAGTGCCAAGGGCGCGTCAGCCCCCTGCCCCACCAGGGCGGAGAGGGAAACGGGCCGGTCCATGGGCACCGTCTTGGTGCGGTCAATGATGGAGTTAGTGGCTTGCCAACGGGCCACCTGGGCGGAGGCGTCGTCGGCCAATTCAGCGCCGGTAAGCGAGATGAAACTAATCGAACGCGGCAGGTCAGAGTCGTCATCCACGGGCACACCCGCATCCACCATGGGCGACATGTGCTTAGCTAGCGCCCGCACCTGGCTTAGCCCCAGATTTTCAGGGCGCACATTAGTGGCATTAACGCTGCGGCGCACAAAACCCACAGTGGACTCACTACCAGACACTGTCAGGTAGGAGCGGCAGGCGGCGGGCACCTGACTGGCAGATTCAGCCACCCAAATCACGTGCACACCCACATCCGGGCCACACTCCACAATGCGGTTAAGTCGGGCCTGATCCACCTGGGATTGGTCAACAATCACCACCACGTCGGGCACATGCATGGGGTCTGTTTCTTCAACCGTGGGGTTGAGCGGGCCACGCGGGCGCGGACGGGTTTGCAGACGCTGGAAAATGATCTCTTCCAGGTGCGAGACCAGCGAGGCACCTACCGCCGCGTCAGCAGCCAAATGCAGCTCTCCTAGCGGTGAGAAGGGCGAGGCAGTGTGGGGTAGCCATTCGAGCCAGTCCCAGCGTGAACGCCCAGCCGGGTCGGTTAGGCAGGCCACCACCAGTTCAGCGGGCGAGTGCATACACACCAGCTGGGTGATTACCGCGCGCGCCACCGGGTCAATATCGGCGCGCAGCCCGCTAATACCAAAAGCTCCGTCTTGGCGCAGGTTAACCACAATCGGCACGTCGTCGATCATGGCGTATTGGGCGCGCAGGGCCGCAATGGTGGACAGGCACTGGGGCAGCCCGTTTTTAGCTTCCTTGTCTTTTTCCATCCGGGCCACGGGCAGGTCTGTGCCCAGGCCGATACGGATTTGCATAAATTCGGGGTGCTCGGGGCGGCGCGACCAAAGCAGCGGCCCACCCATTTCGGCGTGGCGCACAATGGCCTCAATGGGCGGGTATTGCTGTTTACGCACTTCGCGTTCGTTAGCAAATACCTGCTCAATATGTTTTTGGGTTTCTTTGATTGAAACCTCGAAGGCTTCCAGCTGCTCTTTAAGGGCGCGTTTACGCCGCCACTTGCCGTCAACCCACATACCACCCATCATCATGGGGCTCATGCATACAAACATGATCGAGTAGGGGTTGTGGGTTACTGAGTACATCATCAAACCCATAAAGGCCGGTGCCAGCATGGCGATGAACGGCAGCGGGTTTGGGTTTTGCTGGGTGGGGGCCTCAGGCAGTTTGATTTCTACCGCCGGGGTGCGCGGCACTACGCGCGGGGTGCGGATGAAGTTAATGCCGGCGCTTCCGGCGGCGTCGGTGGCGCTCAGGGTGGTGGTTACCAGGGCCACCTTCACCTCAGATTTACCAATCTTGACGCTGTCTAGGGGTCCCAGCTTTAGGCGCTGGACCCGCTGGCCGTTAACGACGACGCCGTTGGAGGAGTTTAGGTCACGTACTTCTACTTCGGTGCCTACTACCACCCGCATATGCTGCTTGGAAACCATGGGGTCGCTAAGGCTAACGTCTACATTGTCGTCGCGCCCCACCAGGTTGGAGCCCTCATAAAGCGGGAAAACCCGGCCCCTATCAGGCCCTGAAACCACTGACAATACGGCCACGTGCTCACCGGCCACATTGGTGTCTGCCGGGTTTTGCATTAGGGAGACTTTAGCGCCCGAGTGCAGCCCGGAGTCTTCCAGCAAGGTGTCGCTGGTTAGGGCACGAGCGCGCCCACGCCCGGCGGTGTCAATAATGTTGATGGAGACCGTGGCCGGATCTATGGCCTGGCCGGCTTCACTTGGTCCGGCACTGGCCAGTGCGGCAGCTACGTCCCCTACCGTCGCGGTGGCGTCCGTGGTGATTTGCAGGTTATGCGAGCCGTCGCCGCGCAGTAGGTTAAGACGTAGTTTCATTCGTGGGCACCATCTAATAGGGGAAGGTCTTCAGGGGTTACCAGGCGTGAGGACAGGGCGTATTCCACCAGCTGCACGCGCCGGTGGGAGGCGTGAGAGCCAGCCCCACCGCGCATCCCCTTAACGCCAGCCCGGTCAAGCTTGTCGCAGACATTGTCTAGCTTGCGGTTGAAACGAGTGATACCCCAGCCTAGGCGCGCGGCGGCGTCGACGTTACGCGGCAGAGAAACCGTGCCGGTACCAGCCCTACGCAACCATGGCTCAGCCAAAGACAAAATCAGTAGCTTTTGGCTTTCAGTGAGCACCACCATGCCCATAGTGGCCTGGCCGGTGTCGCTATCTGCCTCAGCGGCCTCAGCTTGTGCCGACTCACGGTTTTCATAGGAGGGGCAGGGCACTTCCGCCAGGATCTCATAGGTGGTGGAGCCGGCGCTGAAAACTACCGCCATCTGCCCAAACACCATAGGCACACGTACCCCGGGGGTAACCCAGGCGCGTGAGGCCCCAGCCATGTCGGCCACGGTGGCCCCCAGGCGCGAACCCTGGTTGTGCACCCACCATAGGCCGTTTTGGAATTCAAACACCAAGAATTTGCGGTGCAGGAAGGGGTTGTCACTTAAAGCTAGGTCGCCTTCACGACCCACCGTGAAGCTTTGAGTGGGCTCGACCCGATAAATTTCTCCAGCGAAATCGATTACCAAGACATCTTTGCCGGTTTCGTTGTCGTCGGGCGTGGGCGCTACGCTCATGGTTTTACCTTCCTGTCTACGCGTTTAATAGGTCTTTTATGCAATTGGGTAGCGTGGGCCGGGCGCGCTTAGTGAGCTACTGGCTAGCCGGGGTGTCGATGCAGTCAATGACTGGGTCTGATTCACGCCCCGCCTTGTCGCGCGCGACTATCTGCACGCAGGTACGCGGCGGCGTTGGCTTTAGCGTAGCGCGGTGGGCGCTGGTTTCCTGCAAGCCTTGCGGGGTCTGAGATTTTTGCGGAACCCCAGAGTTAGTGACGCTGTAGAGGAACGTGGCGTTTGTGGCTTTATAGTCCCAAGTGGCCTCCACCTGCCCGTTAGCGTAGCTCAGCTTCAGGTTGGTGACAGGCTCAAGATAGCCATTCACATCCGGATCCATGGGCGCAGCAGTGCCTGCGGTGGTTACCGCCGGTTTGGGGTTAAGCCCGCCGCGCTGTAGGCCTCGGTAGGCCGCGAAAGCTATTACGCCTATTAATACCACTACTAAGGCGCTGATCAGCAGGGTTTTTAAGGATACGCTGGAGCCGTCTTGCGCTGCGCTAGCGGCCAGGGTGGAGCCAGGCGCCTCTGGTGAGCCCTGAGGTGGCTGGTTTGCGCTGCCCGCCGGGCCGTTTTGGCCGACGCCGCCGCTTTGGGGGCCGACGGCGCCCGCTCCCGCCGCAGCTGGGGCGCCGTTTTGGGGGTTGAAGGGGCCGCCTGGGACAGTTCCTGGACCAGTTAGGCCCGAGGAGGCCGAGTATGTGCCATAGCCAGAACCGGTATTGGCGCCGGGACTGGCCGCAGAGCCCAGGGTTGTGTTGCGGTTAAACCCCGAAGTGTTACCGGTAAAAGTGCGCGCGTCAGCGGGAGACTGGTGGGCGTTGGGGTAGAAAGTGCCCGAGTGACTGCCTGAGCCGAGCGAATCACCCCAGCTATTGGCGCCGGCAGTGTTGATACGGGCGTTGGTGTCGGCGGTGCGGCCAGTGTTTTCAGGAGAAATGGACACTACCGGACGCAGCCGGGTGGCGTCGTCGTCGCTGCCATCAGCAGCAATTACAGGCTGGTCCTCCCACACATCAATATTGGTCAGCGGCAAGCCCAAAGAAGACTGGATTTGACGCAAAGCCCGCGCGAACGCCATCGCCGAAGCAAAACGATCGGAGGGGCGCTTAGACATGGCGGTAAACAGCACCCGCTCTAGCGCGGCGGGCACGTCATTGCGACCAATGGGGGCGATAGAGCCGTGGTGCAGGCGTTTAAGAATAGAGGCCGGGTCATTGTGTGCACCCGGGGTCATATCCACATGTGGAGGCCTGCCCGCCAGCATGGTGTAGGTGGTGGCAGCTAGTGAATAGACGTCAGAAGCGGGCGTCAAAGGCCGGTTAAGCTGCTGCTCAGGCGGCGCCCAGTAGGGAGAAAACGCCGAATCAACCTGATCGGCGGGAGTGTCTTGACTGATAGCAATACCAAAGTCAGTCAAAACCGGGTGCCCAAAGGCGGTAAGCAAAATATTGGCCGGTTTAATGTCGCGGTGCAGATAGCCGGCACGGTGGATAGTTTCCACAGCGCCAGCAATCTTAATGGTGATCTCCAAAGCCTGCTCCACCCGCATTGGTGAAGTAGTAGAAAATCGTTTGCCCAGGTGAGGCGGGGGGCAATACTCCATGGTGAGGTAAGCACGCCCATCGCGCAGACGCCCGGCGGCGTACAGTGAAAGCACCGCCGGGTGCGCCCCGAATTTGGCCATCAGGTCAGATTCGGCCTGGAATTTTTGTTTTTGGGCTGCGCTGGCCCCCGAACGGATTACTTTAACCGCAACTTCACGCCGAGGCATGTCTTGGCGGTAAAGAAAAACGTCCGCGAAACCACCCGCACCGAGGAAGCGGATAAACTCCGCCCCCTCCAGGTGCGGGCCTACAGGTTCACGCAGCCGAGCAGCCATCAGGGCTCCACAGACAGAACTACACCGTCACCCAGGTCAATCCGGTCGCCGTAACGCAGCAGCTCACGCTGACCGCCGCCCAGGCGACGCGGCAACTGGCCTTCACGCAGCAGGTAGGTGCCGTTAGTGGAGTTCAGATCCTCCAAGTTCAGCTCCCAATCATCAATGTTGATGCGGCAGTGAGACTTGGAAATGGACTTGGTGGGGCTAGCCACCGCCATCAGGTGCACCGCAGTGCCGGGTGCAGCCTTGGGCAGGCGGCCCACAATGACGTCGGCGTCTAGGGTTACCGACCCGCCGGTGGAGGCCACCAAAGTGCCCAGGCTGGGGCGCTTTACGTGGACAATCTTGCCGTTTAGTGCCCCACCGCAAATGCGGCAGGAGCTGGCGTGCACCGGGTTGGGGTGACCGTTGACGCAGTTAATTGCCAGTACTTCAGGGCCATCGCTATCGGCGTTGGCGCTGTCAGCTACGGGCGGCGGCGGGGCCTGCACACCGCCGGTGGGGACAGCGATGGTGTAACCATCGTGCGTCCAGGGGGTACCGGGGGCCACGTCCAGTGCGCCGGTGGGGGCCTGCACACCGGGTAATGGCACCGCATTACCTACCGGGTTGATCTGGGTGGCTTGTGCCTCTAGCGGGAGCTCAGCGGATTGGGTTCGGGGATTGGGAACCGGATCCGACCCCGCAGTGGCGGGGTCACCACCAAAAGGGGAAGAGCTAAAGGGGTTACCCTCGTTGATACCCTGGATCGGGCCGGTGGGTTCCGCTTTCTCCCCCTTTCGGCGTGAGAAGTCCAAGCCTTCGCCTTGTTCAAAGTTGAACTCTAGACCTGATGCCTCATCATCGCGCAGTTCACGCACGGCAGCGTTTTCTACATCCACCCCAATGGTTTGGCCGTAAAGGTGACCAAAGTACTGGTCTTCGGGGTTTTGCTGGTTCTGAGGTGCGGCCGGGGCAGCCGTAGCGCGGGCAGCGCGAGCGTCAGCAATAACCAGTTCACCAGAGCTAGCCGGAGCGCTAGGAGCAGCCAGAGGGGCACTGGGCGCCACCACCGGAGCACTAGGAGCTGCTAGCGGGGCGCTAGGCACAGCCGGGGCGGCCGGCACAACCTCAGTGGGGACCGTAGCCGGGGCGTCATCCATACGGTAGTTGGCCGCTGGAGCTACCGGGGCGCTGTAAGCCGCCGGTGCCGGAGCCTGGTTCTTGGCGGCGCTTGAGCCGCCCAGCATAGCGGCCAAAGCTGCAGCAGCCCGGGAAACCTTGGGTTGAGCCGGAGCGCTAACAGGCTCTGGGCTAGGAGCAGCCTCGCTGATTTCCGCACTGGGGGCAGCCGGGGCCGGCACCGGGACGGCGTCAGCGGGCACATCCAGCAAGCTAGTGGAGGCATTGGCCGCAGCTGAAGCGGCTGAAGTAGCAGAGCTGGCCTGGCTAGGCAGGTCAGCAGCTACCGGGGCGGCGTGCGCACCGCTAGGAGCCGGCGACGGCGCCGAGCTGATTGCCTCAAAATGCTCAGTGGCCGGGGTTTGGACTACCGGGCTGGGGGCAGCGGGACTAAAGCTAGCTGGGCTGGGTGCAGCCGGGCTAGCGGTGGTGATCGATAGATCCAGGTTTTGGCCAGGCACCAGCTCAGCTGCCAGTGAGGCACTAGCTGCCACCGGGTTGGGTGCGGGCACGGCCGGTAACTGCGGGCTGGGTGCGGACAGTAGTTCCACGCTGGGCGCAGCCGGACTGGGAGCAGACGGCAACTGCGGGCTAGGCTCGCTAAGCGCACTAACCGCAGCGGCGGCGCTAGTCTCAGCGGCGTCAGCCTCCGGGGAGGGCGCGCTAGGCAGCAGGCCGGCTACCGGCTGGGAGCTGACCTCGCTGATAGGAGTGTCCTCTAGCAGGCTACGGGCCGCTGAAGCTTCAGCGGCGCTGGGCACCACCGAGGCGGGGCTGTAAACCGAGGCGGCACTGCCGGCGCTGTAGCCAGAGTAAGCCGAAGCTACAGACTGTGCCGACCGCGTCGCCGGCGCGCTGGCTGCGCTGACTCCGCTGGCTGCCGAGTTTGAACTGTAACCGCTGTAGGCTTGACTTTTGACGGCTCCCACCAGGCGGTTAACCTCACGTAGCTGCCAGTGCAGCATGGAGGCGCGGGTAACCCCGCTACGTAAAGGTAGAGCCTCAGTACCAGCTCCGTGAGCCTGAATTACCAGGGCGGCGACGTCGTCGAGACGTACTTCCTCCCAAGCAATGGGGTTAAGTGCCGAAACAGTGCGCACGAAACCATTAACCTGAGTGACCTCAGCGGTGATAGAACCACGCAGGGCCAGGTGGACGGCGCCGTCGGAGAAGACACCAGCCACAAAGTCAGGCAGGTGGAAGACGTTGTTGTTGTAGTAACCCGCCAGCACCTGCAGCAGACGCTGCAAATTAGCACCATCTTCAAGCTCGCGCCACAGGTCGAGCAACAGATCGTTGGGCCCCTCTAGGGCAACGAATCCGCTCTCGCTGACCGCACTGAGAGTGGTACCTGCGTACCAATTAACTTGAGTATTCATTCATTGTCCTTGAACATCCATGACCATTGCTCACTAGCAACCTCATTGCCGCCACGCCACGGCAGCGACCTATCCAGGGTGGGAGCATCCGGATCATAGTCCCAACCCTGCGTGCCAGGCAGGTTCTGGTGGGTCAGATCGTCATCCTCCCAAGGTGGATATGCGGCCGCAATATCCACCACGATCACCGAGATATTATCCCGACCGCCTGCGTTCCTCGCGGCTTTCACCAACGCATCAACCACACCCTCAGGCTCACTAACCACAGCTGCGGTAGCCTCAATGAGAGTGTCGGTAACCATGGAAGAAAGCCCATCTGAACAGATGATGTAGCGGTCTCCCACACGTGCAGGCAAGACAAAATAGTCGGCGCGTACACGCGGGCCGCAACCGGCCCCTAACGCGCGCGTAATTACATTACGACCAGGCAGGTGCTGGGCTTGTTCGGCAGAGATGAGCCCGGCATCAATCTGCTCTTGCACCTGTGAGTGGTCTTTAGTGATTTGCTCAAAGCCGTGCTTGCTTTGGTAGTAGGTGCGCGAATCGCCAATATTGAGTACGCGCACGCACGGCATAGCCCCATTTTCACTAAGCACCAAGCCGGTCAGGGTAGAGCCAGGCGCGGGCACTCCCGGCAGGCCATTGACTGCACGGGCCGCGCGTTTAACTGCTTTTTGCAGCTGGGAGGGCTCAACCAGATGGTCCTGGGTTAGCTCGGAGAAGGCTGCCAGGGCGGTGGCGGCAGCGACGTCGCCTGCCTTGTGTCCCCCCATACCGTCAGCCACTAAAAATACTGGGCCGGAAGCTAGGTAGGCGTCTTCGTTGTGTTGACGCACTAATCCCACATCAGTCCCTGCGGCGTATTTGACCGCGATGCGTGTGCGCATCACTCAACCTCCAGGCGGCGGTCGCCGAAAACAATTGAATATCCCTTAGTAACTGGAACCATAGCCCCAGCAAGCACATGTGTGCGACTTCCGTCAGGGGCAACCACGCTGGTGCCGTTGGTTGAGCCTAGATCGGTGACAAACATGTACTGTCCATCGACGCGCACCGCCAAGTGAGTTTTGGAGATAGAAAAGTTGGGGTCAGCCACAGGCACCACGTCAGCTTGCGCCCACATACCTGCGGGAACCGGGTTGCGCCCCAACACCACGGCGCTGGTCACGTTAATGACGTCGCCGGTGTCTAGGCGCAAACACTTACCTACGCTGGTTTTAGCGATAGTGACGTGTTCATCCCAATCCGTGCCGCTTATATCCACCTGGCCGGTTTCTTGGGCGGCGGTTGCCTCCCCCATTAATTCGTCGGGAACTACCACCGGGATGGGGCCGCTAAAAGGCTTATTTGGCACTCGCAGCTGGCCAGAGCTGGGGGCGCTGGCAGCGGGAGCGGTTTGGGCGGGAGCCTGGAAGTTGGTTGGGCGCACCGGCTCCATACCAACTTCAGTGTTGGCGCTGGGAACAATGGTTTCGTCGTAGCTGTTGCCTAGCGTCTGGGTGGAGCTGGGCGCGCTGGTACCGGGAGCGGTTTGGGCGGGAGCTTGCAGGTTCCAGTCCAGGGAGGTGATTACCCCGTCGCTGTCACGTTGGCCGCCTTCAGGGCCGGGGCTGGTTAGCTGCGGCTGGGGCGGCTGATTGGCTTGGTTGGTGCCAAAGCCGCCGCTTTGATTGGCGCCAGCAAAGTTGGCGCTAGAGGCGGCGGGGGCTGAGGCGGAGCTAACCGCGCCGGGAGCACCGTTAGCAGGCCCTGCACCACCAGGAACTCCAACGCCAGGAATGCCAGCGCCGGGGTTGAAAGCGCCATTTGGCCCGGGGGCCTGCGCGGCGAAAGAATTTTGGGCCAGGTGCGCCGCCGCCTGCACTCCAGGCAGCTGCGGGTGCAGCCCGAACTCATCCATGTCCCCTGCCCCGGCCCCGGTTTGGGGCGCGAAAGGCTGGTTAGGAAGAGTCAGTGGGTTGCTTTGCAGCCGTACCGGGTTTACGCCTTGGCGCACATTAAGCACAATCACGCCGCTAGCGCGGTCAAACCAAAACCGGTTTAGGTGGTCGCGGCTAAGGGCGTAAATAACTAAGTTGCCAATCCCGGCAGTAACTAGGGACACCCCTAGCTGCAAGGCTAGCTTGTTGAAAGCTGCCCCACGCGGCGGGCCACTGTTTTTAAAACCAGCCCAAGCTAGCCCCAGCATCCGCAAACCCGGGGTTTGCCCACTACGCATCAAAGCCACCAGGTAACCAATACATAGCAGCACAGTTACCGCGATTGATACACCTAGGCTAATCCAAAAAGGGGTGCGGTTAGATTGGTTGCCAGCACCAAAAAACATTACGGCCCCGCTGCCGCCGCCAATGACTAGAGAAAAGATAAGCGAGTCAATTAGACGCGCAAATACCCTGGGCCAAAGCGCAGCAAGCCGAGTCCCCTGCAAATGCGCGGGGACCGGGGCCGGGCGACTATTTAGGCTCATTTCTTTCTCCTGAAGTTAGCGCGCATGGTCTGCAGCCACTGCGGCACACGCATCCCTAATGAAACTGGAGATACCGCAGCTAGCCATCGACGCGTGCGTCGCCTACTGGCACCAAGGTGCTGTTTAAGATTTTGCATCTCTAGCCATAAGGGTTCCTGGGAATCAGCTGAAAGCTGCTGCTCAGTTAGCTCCAGATTGGCGTTATTTGAACGTTTTTTAGACTTTTGTTTATCTGCAAAGCGCCCCTTGCGTTGCTTACGACCCACTTGGGGTGCTTCGTAGCCACTTTCGTGCCCAACTCCCTGGGGATCTGGCAGTTTAGCGGGGTTTTGGGCGCCATCAACGGTAGTTAGGCTCACCTGCTCCGACTGGCCGAAAGCTACCGCGTTGACTGACAACGCAAAGTTACGCACCGAGCCTGGCGGGAAGTTAGAACCAAAGACCGGCTCTAGCGCGTCGGTTCGTGCCTGCGCTAGGCGCTGGGAGCGTTCACGAGCGCGGTCCCACTTGGCTTTAAGGGCCTTAATGGGGTGACGACGGCGCTTTTGGCGTCCCTTTACAGGCACGTACAGGGGCGCCGCCAGAGCACCGCTACCTGCGCCGCCAGGGGCTTGACCACCTGCAAACTGAGCGCCACCTGCCAAGCCGTGGGCGCCGTCGTTAGCGACGCCGTCGCCACCAGCGGCGTTAGCGGCCGCAATGGCCTCGGCGCCACGCAGTTTAGGCGCCAAATCAACCTGCCCACCCAGTGCCTGGGCGTTACGTTTAGCCTGTTGCTTGGCGCGTTTAGCCTGCGCCACCTGGGCGGCGGCGGCGTCATAATCAGCCAACGCAATATCCAGGTAGCGTGCCATCTGGGTGCGGGTGGCGTTAGCGGGCAGCTTGATGCCATAGTCGCGCATCCAGTCTTCCAACTCCGCCCAGGCCCCCAGGGCACTGCCAAGCTCGTCACGGTTACGACGCCGGCGCCCACGCACCGCTTTAAGCGCCAAAATCAGCGCGAATGGAGAGCTAACCAAAGCGGCCACACCCAGCCCCTGCCCCACCAGCAGCAGGTAGTGGGCCCAGTCAAAACCATGCTTTTTCTTAGTGTCGCGGTCGTCAGACACGTCCGGGGTTAGGTCAGCTTGCTCCTGCGGAGGCGGCGGTGCCTGCAACACCTGCGGACGCGGCTTGGGCTTGGGCTGCGGCTTGGGGTTAACCAGTTTCTTGTCGCGCGGCGGGGTGGGGTCAAAAGCCACCCAGTCACCGTCGAAGTTAACCTCCACCCAGGCGTGCGCCATAGTGCCCTTAACCTCTAACGTGCCCTTGGAGTAGTGCTCAGGGTAGAAACCCAGCACCACGCGGGCCGGGTAACCAGCCTGGCGGGCCATAAGCGCCATAGCCACGGCGTACTGCTCGTCATCACCCACCATGTAGTAGTTGGGTTCTAGCAGCTCATCGATGCGGGCGGTGCGGTGACCGGGGCGCGCCATCGAGTCTGAGCCGTCAGAGTAGTAGCCCTCATCATGGTATTTAGCGGTCATTGCACGCACACGAGCCAGCGGGCTGTTAGCGTTACCCACAAACTCACGCAGACGCGTAGCCACCACCGCCGGCACATTAGTGTCTGTGCCATTTGCTACCTTCCCAAAGCTACGTTTAGACAGCTGCGCATCCGAATAGGTAGGCACACTCACCACATTTACGCTGTAGCTATCGCCTTTAACCAAGGTGCGGGTGCTAAGCAGGGCACCCAAATTAGCTGAATAGAACAGATCCTGGGTTAGTCCCTGGCCTTTAAGCGGGGTGAAGCTACGCACCTGTCCCCCACCTGGCAACCAGTTACCCTGGTAATCAACCATAGTGAAAGTCAGGTTATGGGTTTTAGCGCCTTTAGGTAATACGCGCGTATCAACCTGGGCCCCAACCCGCTTAAAACCTTCGCCGTTGTCTGACGTCCCAACTCGCATAACGTTTCCGTCATAGGCGTCCATTGTGGCGACACGGATACGCTCACCATTTTGCAGCCCCGAAACCGTAAACAAAGTAGTGTCTTTTTGAGTATCCACCCAGTAGTGCAGGCGCGTAAGCGGAGCCTGATACTCGGCAATATTCAGCGGCGGCGTCACATAGCTACGCAAAACCTCACGGTTATTAGCCCCCGTCACCTGCGGACCCAGCACCGCCCCCGCAGCCATGGCACAAGCCAGCATCAGCAGCGTGCCCAGGCGGGCTCGACGGCGCAGCCGCCCCGCCCCCAAAGCGATCAGCCCGCGCTGGCCCCGGCCGTGACGCTTATTAACCGCCCAAGCCGCCCAAGCCAGCGCCACTAGCACCCCCACCAGCGCACTATCGCGCCCATAGGGAGCCTCAAAACCACCAAATAGCGCCCCCAGGGCAAACATCAGCCCAGCCGGAAGCAGCGCCCACAACTGGCCGCGCTGATGGCGCAACACAATCGAAGCACCCAAGCCAGCACACACCATGGCACTCAAATACGGCACCACCGTAATACCCGCATAGGCGTTAGCCGGCGGCGCCAAAGTCAGCAAGTCACGCCAACTAGTCACCGCCCCCAACACCAGGGTTTGCACCATTTGCAAAGACGGAAACACCTTAGCGCTAGCCAAATTCGGTAAAGCCAAAGCCCCACCCAACAGGTAGGCAATCACCAGGGCCAAAATAGTTTCCAGCCGCCGCAACCCCAACGCATAAGCGACGCCAGTAACCACCACAGCCAGCAAAGTGCCGCCCATGGCCGCAATATAGCCAGACCAGTCCCCAAACACCGCCCCATGGCTAACACTGGCAGCTAGCATCAGCAGCGTAAAAGCAACCAGCCCCAGCCAGTTAAAAGCCCGACGTTTAGAACCAACCGTCTCAAGCCCATCAACACTCATAGCGCCGCCTTTCGCAATAATGCCGGAAGCTCACTAAGCGCCCCCAAGTGCAGCAAATCCATTGCCCCCAAACGGTTACGCCCCGCCCGCCCCGGGCTCACCCGCAACACATAAGAACGCGCCGACACCGGCAGACGCACCCAAGCACGCTCAATTAGCTCCAAATCAGCCCCTGAACCAGTAATCAACACCGCCACCGAGGCACCCGGACAAGCCGCCACCGCCTCCTTAGTCAACTCCGGCAAGTCAGCGGCGCGCCCATCCATCTCCACCAGGCTCAACGCATCCAAAGCCCGCTTAGGGTTAGGCAGCGCCGGCACCCCCGCCTGAGTCACCAAAGTAACCTCACGGCTAGCCTTAATCGTGGCCACAATCAGCGACGCCGCCGCCGAAACAGCCACCTCAAACTCAGCCTCACTAGCCCAAGACGCCGCCCGCGTATCCAACACCACCAACAAGTGAGCCCGACGCGTCTCCTCAAACTGACGCACCATCAACTTGCCGGTGTGAGCCGTAGACTTCCAGTGAATATTGCGCCGATCATCGCCGGGCACATACTCACGCAAAGTATGAAAAGACACATCCGAGCTAGACAAATCCCGGATCGTAGCGCCCTCAATATCCTTAATGAAACCAATGGCTTCACTTTCCAAAGCCACCGTACGCGGATGCACATACAGCTCAATGCGCTGACTCCAGCGGCGCTCGCGGCGCACTAGGCCCAGCCCGTCACCGTTAACACTGCGCACTGGGCCGATTGGCACCAGGCCGCGTCGGGCGGTGGGGATAGCTAGAGGCTGGCTAATCATCTGGCCGGCGCGCAGGGAGGGCACCAGTACGTCAGCGGTGGATTTACCTACCGGTAGTTCCATCACGGCTTTGCGGGTACGCCGGGTGCCGGCGTTGGTGGCTTGTAGCTCGCCGTAGGCGTTATCGCCCACCACCACTCGCTCGTTTTGCACATACAGGTTGATGTTGTGTTTACCCAATCCCAGTGCGCTTAGCGGGGATAGTAGGGCCAGTACGCCTAGTACCAGGCCGATCACCGCCAGCTCCACCCAATGCGTTAGCAGGGCTAGGCCTAGCGCGCTTAGCGCCACTGCGGTCACGCCCCACCACAGGGGGGTGAGCACCTGGGTGGCGCGGGTGCGCAGGCGTCGCCAGCTAGTGGGTTTTTGGCCCTTTGCGCCGGAGTTTAAGTCGACGCCGCCGCGTGGGGACGTAGAGCTAGTTTTAGCGGTCATGGTTTAGCTGTGTGCGGTGGGCGCGGGGACAGAAGCCAGAATCTGCTCAATGACACCTTCGGCGCTGGCGCCGGAGAACTGGGCGTCCACATCCAACACCAGGCGGTGAGCCCACACCACTGAGGCCAGCTCCCTGACGTCGTCGGGAATTACGTAGTTGCGCCCCTGAGCGGCAGCCCATACGCGCACCACGCGGGTCATGGCGATAGCGCCACGGGTAGAGACCCCCACACGCACCTGCTGGTGTAGGCGGGTGGCTTCAGCTAGGGCCGCAATGTAGTCCAGTACGGCGCCGTCGACATAGTTAGTTCCGGCTACATCCGCCAGCTGGGTGACCACAGCGGAGGAAACCACAGCCGACAATTTAGCGGAGCGGTCGGGGTTAGCTGAGTCAGCCAACACCTGGGCCATAGCCCCACGCTCGGGGTAGCCCACGGAGGTTTTCATCAAGAAACGGTCCAGTTGGGCTTCGGGCAGAGGGTAGGTGCCGGCCTGCTCAATGGGGTTTTGGGTGGCGATAACCATGAAGGGGCGCCCGGTGGAGTGGGTTTTGCCATCCACAGTAATTTGCGACTCTTCCATGACCTCCAGCAGCGCCGACTGAGTTTTGGGGCTGGCACGGTTGATCTCATCAGCCAGCACGATAGAGGCAAATACCGGGCCCTTGTGGAATTCCCACTGGCCGCTGCGCTGATCGTAGATGGTCACCCCGGTGATGTCGCTGGGTAGCAGGTCAGGGGTGAACTGGATACGCGAGTGGGTGCCTTGGATAGTGGCCGCCAGGGCGCGGGCCAGGGCGGTTTTGCCAGTGCCCGGGGCGTCTTCGAGCAGCAGGTGCCCCTCAGCCAGCATGGTGGTGACAGCCAGGCGAATTACCTGCTCTTTGCCCAGCAAGGCCTGCCCTACGTTAAGCACCATTTTGTTAAATAGATCAGCAAACTGGGCGGCGTTAGCCTGGGTGAGCGACATGGGTTATTCCTTTCAAAACTTTTCGCTGACGCTTATAACGACGACGCAGCTTTATGGCTGCAAAGCTGGTTTATTGGTGTGTGCCTGACTCGCATTGCAAAGCGGCGTTATCTTCTTTTTCTTCCGCCGGGGTAATGCTGGTGGCGACATACAGGCTTACTCCACCGTCAAAGGTGGTGTAGTGCTTTTCGTCTTTACCAGCAGTGGGGGCCATCGTGTAGGTTTTGCCCGCCCAGGTAATGGTGCACTTAGCGGTGCTGCCATCCTTCCAGTCCCACAGCTTGACGCCGTAGCGGTAGCAGTTGGGGCTGGTGCTTCCGCAGCTGCCGTTTACTACCTGGGAGCGGTCCACAAAGCCCTGGTAGTTGTTGGCTGGCTTGGGTTCTGCCGCCGACGGCGCCGCTAGGCTTTGGCAGCGCGGTTCAGATTCGCGGGTGCCGGCCTCGCTGGTTACCTGCTTGGAACTGGTGCAGATTTTTACTTCTTTACCTGCTTCAACCCCGTTTTGGAATTCCACAGTGCCGCCGCCTGCCGGCGGCTCCTGCTTATTGGTGTAGGCACCTGCACCAGTGCTGATGTAAGCCGAGCTGGTGGCGGTGCGCCCATTGCCGTTAGCGGGGCCAACTTGGCAGCTGACCTTAGTGGCCTCAGGGCGAGTGCAGGCCAAAGTGGGCGAGATTGGGGCGCCAAAAGGCGTCACCTTACCGGCCACTACTCCTTCAGAGCACTTACCTGAAGAGTTACAGGCGCGCACATAAATAGTGGATTCTTTACCGTTAGTTAAGCCGTTACCTGTTTTATTAGCTACCGACTGCCAGGTGTTCTGATCGGTTGACCATTCCAGGTTTTGGGAATTTTTGTCCCCGCTGGTAACCGTGAAGTTTACAGAGTTATCGGCGCCAGTAGCCTTGGGGGCTGCAGACACTGAAGGAGCAGATACTTTACCCTCCAGCTTCATAGTGTATGAAACTTCCTCAGACGTGCCGCCGTGAGTTACCGCTCTGACTGAGAACTTCACGGTCCTGTCTACGCTTGTATCAATTTCATAGGGCTTACTTAACCCATAAATCACTATGGCACTAGAGGCTGTAGGACTATCGGTGTAAGAAAGGAGGTAGTGGGTAATCGGCAGTCCACCAGTGTTGGCTGGCGGGTTCCACGACACCAGTACCCTGGTGGTGCCATCTGAACCCTGGCCCTGTTTGACTGCTGTCAAATTAGTGGGCGGGCCAGGCTTGCCATAGGGAGTCACCGGCTGGCTAGCAGCTGATTCCTGACTGGCACCTTGAGCATTAACCGCGCGCACAGTGGCCGTATAGGCCGTGCCGTTGGTTAGGCCCGTGAAGGTAGCCTTAGGTTCGGTTACGTTCTGGCTGAGCCCACCTGGGGAGAGCGTAATTACGTAACCGGTGATACGCGAGCCGGGCGAGTTAGACCTGTTCCACGTGAAACTAGCGCTGCCGTCACCAGCCTTACCAACGGGGGCTCCGGGCGCCGTCGGCACCACACTGACTTGCACACTGGCAGTATTAGAACGCGGGGACTGACCCACCGCGTTACGGGCCACCACATAGAAGGAGTGGGTAATTCCCGGGGTGCGGCCGGGCATAATGCAGCTGGTGACCACGCCACAGTCAAGCAGGTCGCCCTGCACCGTGTCGTGGACGGTGAAGTTATTGATGTCGGCGCCGTTAGAAGCCCCGGCGGTGAAAGAAACTGTCACTGCGTCGGAGCCGTTAGCGGTGGCGCTAACCCCACTGGGGGCGTCAGGCAAGCCGCGTACACTCACCGCAATGGTGCCCGTAACTTCACGGTCGGCGTCGTTAGTTTTATCGCCCACTCGGTAGGAGATGTTGTAGGTGCCGTGCAGGCCATCTCGGGCGCTAATGGTCAGGGACGTGCCCGAGGCACTCACGCTAATACCGTCGCTGGAGCTAGGCGAGCCCACTAGGTGGATCGGGGTGTCAGTAAAGGGGTTAGTAGCGTAGTTAGCCACGTCAACCGTGGTGGATTTACCTGCATCCACACTCACCTGGGCTTGGCTTAGCTGCACCAGCGGCTCTTTAGCGCCGGTGACACTAACCGGAATTACCGCTTTAGTGCTGGCTCCCTTGGCGTCGCGCACAGTCAACGCCAAGTTAGCGCTGTTGCCGCGCTTAGCCCCCGTGCCGGTCTGCACCTTGAGGGTGTGACCATCAACGCTGGCTTGGATACCATTGGCGGCCCCCGAAACCGTGTAGGTCATGGAGGCGGGGTCGTCGCCGTCGGGGTCGCTAACCCAGCTGCTCATATCCGCGCTGACGCTTTGACCACCCACGGCCACCTCAATGGCGGTGGGGCGCACCTGCGGGGGACGGTTAGCAGCGCCCGGATCCACAATCAGCGGGATCGTGAGCGTGGCAGACAGGGCTTTATCGTCGCTGCCGTCAGTTACCGTAACCGTGATTGAGGAGGGCCCGGAATAGTCAGCTTTAGCCCCAAACTCCAAGGTGGCAGAGTCTTTAACTAGTGTTGAGCCATCCCAACCGGCGGAGGCGCTAGCCTGCCCATCTTTCGGCACACTTACGCTGCGACCGCTACGTACACGCACATAATTCTTTAGTGCGATAGCGGTTTTAGTGCCGGCTTTAACATGGATAGGAGTCTTAGACACATTCAGCTCAGGGTTAGTTACCTGGTTGCCAGGCACCCACACCACAGCTGAAGCAGACAGGGAGTCCTTGTCGGTAACCGTGTAGAGCACGTAACGCCCCTGCGTGGCCGGCTCAATTAGCAGGTCTTTACCCGAAACTTTCACGCCCGGGTCAGAGCTGGTGACGCGGTCAGATTCAATATCGCCGTCGGGGTCTTCATCATTATCAAGCACAGACACCTTCACGGTGCCCTGGGCGGCGCGAACCTGTTCAACACTGACCTCGTCGTCGCGCGCAATAGGCGCAACCAGGGCGGCGTCGGGCGAAACCACCACGGTGACCAAGCCAATTACCGGCTCAGAGTGGCCGTCGCTGACCCCGTATTGCAGTGAATAGGTACCGGCTTTTTCAGGGGCCTTGAACACTACCCGTGAATGCTCAGCGCTGACCTCAATTGAGTCGTCGCTGCTGCGTACATCGTCTGCCACTAGTGAAAGTGGATCCCCATCGGGGTCAAGGTCGTTAGACAGCACCGGGACCGATACTTTCACGCCGGGGCGTACCCGCACCGAGTCAGAGATAGCCACCGGCTGCTGGTTAGTGCCAGCTACGGCGCTTACCCCCACCTTGACCTGGCCGTTAGCGCTGCGCCCTAGGCGGTCGGTGACGGTGTAGCTAAACACGTCCGTGCCGGCCGCGCCGTTGGCGGCGGTGTAGGTCAGGTATGTGCCGCTAACTTCAGCGCTACCCAAAGTGGGTGAGGTTGCCAGGCCCGTCAAGCTCACCGAGTCACCTTCAGCGTCAATGCCCTGCAGCGGGATAGGAATAGTTACCTTCTCCCCCGCCACGGCGCGTGCCTGCACATCTTGCGGGTGGGGGGCGGTGTCGTTTTCAGGATCAGAGCCCACCACCGTCAAGTTCACGGCGGCACTAGCTACGTTCCCGGAGGCGTCGCGCACCGTGTAAATGAGCTTGCCGGAGCCAGGCTGGTTAGCGGCACGGAAACGCACCACATTGTCAGAGACGAAAGCTTTACCCAGGTTGGCTGACACTGAGCTTTGCAGATCAGGCTGCACGGTGAGCTTAAGCCCGCCCGGGGAGCGGTCATTGTTTAGCACCGAGATGCTACCCACGTCACCAACGCGCACCACCAGGTTGTCGTCGTTTAGCTGCGGGGGTTTAGTCATGTCAGCTGCCGGGGTGGGCACAACCCGGATAGTGCCCTGGGTGGCGCCAGACTGGTTGACGGCGGTGTAAGTCAAGCTAGCCGGCTCACTTAGGCCACTGGGCGCCGTGATTTTCACGACCCGGTGCTCCAAAACTGCGGCCACCAGCGGGGAGCCGTCAGGGGTTTTAACTGACTGGACTGACAACACGCCCCCGGTGGGGTCAGTGTCGTTATCCAAGGCGGCCACCAAAGCCGAGCCACCCTCAGGCAGAGAGGTGACGTCATCTTGCACAATTGGCACAGATTTTTCTGCGCTCTTAATGGCATCAACCCTAATAAAGCCCGAGGCGGTCTTGGGGCCGTTAGAAACCTGATAGTTCAGGTAGTAGGTGCCTTCTGCAGTGGGGGTAAAGGTAAGCACCCCGGTAGGTAGGTCACTGGTTACCGACAAGCCGGCGGGAGCTTCATCCACCTGGGTTAAACGCAGGGTGCCGCCGTTAGGGTCAGAGTCGTTATCCATGGGGGTTAGCTGCGCGGATACACCCACCGGGGTGACCAGGTGGTCACCGTTAGTGATGGGGTCCAGGTTACCCGGGGCCTTAACGCTAACGTTCAGGCTGCCTTCGCCGTCAGCGCGCCCGTCAGAGAAGATAACTTTCAGGCTTACATCCCCGGGGGAAGTGCCGGTGTCTTTAATGGTGATAGTGCCGTCAGCGCGCCAATTGACGTTCATGGTGGACGGCGCCTGCACGCTCTTGATGTAGATCTGGTCCCCATCTGGGTCTAGCCAGTCGTTGGAGACGTTGATTTGCCCCTGCGCGCCGGTGGCCAGGCTTAGCACAGAGCGGTTGGTTTGCTTGGGGGCTTCGTTTACCGAGTCAGGGTGCACGGTTAGCTGCACGCTGGCTTGGGCGTTGGCGCGTCCGTCACTGAGCTCATAGTTGAAGGTGCTAGAGCCGGTGGCGCCGGCATCTACCCGCACCTGCAGGGCGGCGCCGTCACGCACCGGGGCCACATTCCCCCAGCTGGGCTGGCTGAGCGGGGCGGCGGTGAGCACATCGGCATCTTCATCAGTGTCGTTGTTGATTACCGGCAGGTAGGCGGTGCCACCTGCGCGCACGCCGTACTCGTCGTTATTGGCTTTGGGCGGGTGGTTTTCGTCCTTGTGTTCTTTGGGGGCGTTTTGGTCGCGCTGGTTGGAGTCGTCTTCCTCGTCCTCGTTTTCCAGCTTGGATTTGACCTCTTCCCAGCCCTTTACCTCAACCATGTCCTTATCAGGCAGCCACAGCCCACCGGTTTTGACGTCGTTGAGTACGATCACGTCGCGGTTGGTGCGAAACACTGCCTGGCTGGCCTGGTTCAATGTGGAAACTTTACGGGCCAGGTCATTTTTGGTGCCGGGGCAGTCACGCAGGAAGCTACCTTGCCCACTCCAGGCCGCATACACACAGCCTCGGTGTAGCACCGGGCGCGAGGGGGAACCCTGGGCGGTTTTGGCTTTAACGGTGGTGACTTTTTTGTCATCCAGGTTTACTCGCAGCAGCGCCCCCCGCGTGCCTACCAGCACGTCTTTAGCTTCCGGGCCGGCTTCTTGTAGCTGCAGGTCGGTGCCGTTTAGGTGGACGGCGTCTCCGCTGGGCAGTACCAGCGTGTTGTTTTTGGTGTCCAGCACCACTGCCTGCTTACCTACCGCGCTGACCTGCAATTTGGCGTTGTTGGCGAGTTTAGGCAGTTTAGTTTCGCTTACGTCTAGCTGCTCACCTGCAGGAGTGAGGGTCTTAATTTTGCCGGCTTTTAGGCTTACTACGTGGGCGACGCCGTCGCTACCGATACTTAACACCGCGCCAGGCATGTCGGTCACCACCGGGGAGGCGGTGGCGGGGTTGAAACTGGCAGCCTGAGCGGCGTCAGCTAGCCAAACTTTGCCGGTTTTAGCATCCGCATAGCCGATACGTGAGCCGCCCATCTGGATTTTGTCAGCGCCAGCGAATTTAATGGATTCTTTCAGGGCCACGCGGGCAGGGTCTACGCGAGTAAAAGATCCACCATCAGTGTTAGCTACAAACACTGTGGCGCCGTTTTGGCGTACATCAAAGTTAGTGGAGTCGGTGCGTACGCGCCCGTCGAGGGCTTGGGCTTGGTAAGACAGGTGCCCAACCAGGCGCATGTCCTGGTTGGTTACCCACACGCCGCCGTCGTTGAGGTTTACTTCTTTGGAAACAATGCCCGGGTGGGCTACTGCCAGGGCCACCACGGAGGCAGTAGCTACGGCGGTGGCCGCACCGATTAGGTTGCGAAGTTTAATTCGGGCTCCCATGCCTGCACGTAAACGTGTACGGGCAGAGCTATCGGCGTCTTGGCGCTTGGAGCGAACCAACTTGGGCAGCTTCAATTTTTAACCTCACTGAAAATTTTGGAGCTGGCAGCCAGAGCTCGCGAGACTCTCACTGCCGGCCACTGTTCAGCCTGGTAGGGCCGGGGAATTGTAGGTTTTATGTTGCTGCCAGCGCGCTTTGAGGGCGCAAGCAGGGCAACAAACACCCTAGGTCTAGCCTTCACCCTAGCGCGATGGGGAGCCTTCCCCATAAAACCTAGGTATTTAGTTAGCAATCTATCAGGGCATTTTTGTGCTTTGTCACCCCTTGGCGCGCCCTTCGCAGCCTTCAGCGCTGCCTTCGTTGCATCCCCCAACACACCCCTCAGCGCAGTCTCAATTTTGTCCACCTGACAAACTGGTGATTGCACAGACGCTCAGATGTGTTAGCATCAAACCACTATGAGTGTTTGGACCGAATTCGAATTCCCCCAGCGCATGCGCGTATGTGGATCGATTCGTGCTCGAATGTGCAGCTGACACTGTTGTCCGCCATTAACTGACCGTCCTTCGCCCTAAACCGTATTCATTAACCTCACTGTATCTACAGGTATGTCTGTAGCTACTCCAGTGCAGCCACTAAGCGCCATAACCAGCGCAATATGCACTTATGCGAAGGCACGGTCACAAACACGAAAGTTTCATAGTGCCTTTCTCTAACGACATTTACGCCTGCCCCTGTACCCACGACCACGAGCCCACCTTGCTCTCCTTTGAGGTTATGCCTCCGCGCAAACCCTCCCTGGAGGCCCCCTTCTGGCAGACAGTGGATCAGCTGCTGCAAGTGCGCCCCGACTTCATGTCTGTCACCTACGGGGCTGGTGGCAAGGACCGCTCAAACGCCCGCGCCACCGTGCACCGCCTGGTGGCAGACACCCCCATCCAGCCCATCGCCCACCTGACCTGCGTGGGTAACTCCACCGCTGAAGTGGTTTCCACGGTTTATGACTACCTGGACTCTGGGGTACGTACCTTCCTGGCGCTGCGTGGTGACCCCCCGGCAGGCGAAATCAGTTGGGAGCCCGGCCCTGACGGCGTCGCCAGTGCCACTGAGCTAATCCACCTGATCCGCACGGTTGAACAGCGCCGCTGCGACGCCCACCCTGGTGAGGCGCTACGCTCAGCTTTTAAGCCTCTGACCATTGCGGTGGCCGCCTTCCCAGCCGGTAACCCGGCGGCTGGCACCACCCCCGCCCAGGAGGTGGAGCGGCTGCTAGTTAAGCAGGCTGCCGGCGCTTCTTTCGCCATCACCCAGCTGTTTTGGAATGCAGAGGTGTATGCCTCCTTCGTGGAGCGTGCCCGCCGCGCCGGCGTACATATCCCGATTGTTCCCGGTATTTTACCGGCCACCGACCCGGCGCGCCTGCGCCGCGTCCAAGACCTAACCGGCATTGAGGTGCCCGAACAGCTGCTGTCCACTTTGGCCGGCTACCAGCACCAAGAACAGCGTGACGCTTTCGGCGCTGCCTTCGGCTCCAAACTGATCCACTCGGTTTTGGATGCGGGTGCCCCCGGCGTGCACCTATACACCTTCAACAAGGCCAAACCGGTACTAGACATTTTGTCTCTAATGGGTGTGGAGCCTACCGCGCACCACTCCCCGCTACTTGCGCGCTAAACCAGCGCCGTCGTCGTCAATCCGTAACCATCAACCATTAGCTACCCACTAGCGTGCCTCTACCTTTGTGCGCGCTAATCCAAGAAAATCAAGGAGAACACCCATGTCCGCTGCAACTAAGCAGTTCCCCACCGCCACCATCTTGGCCTATCCGCGCATTGGCCGTCAGCGTCAGCTAAAGCGCGCCCTGGAGGCCTACTGGGCCGGGCGCAGCAGTGAGGCTGAGCTGCTTGAAGCCGCCAGCAAGCTACGTCAGGAGAACCTGGCTCGCCTAGTTGAGCTGGGTTTGGACGCCTCGGACGCCTCCCTGGCTGACGCACCTTCTTTTTACGACCAGGTGCTAGACGCCACCATTTTGCTGGGTGCTATCCCCCCGCGTTTTGCCGGCCGTGAGGGCCTAGACCTCTACTTCGCCCTGGCCCGTGGGGATGAAAAGGTGGGCCCTGAAGAGATGACTAAGTGGTTTGACACTAACTACCACTACTTGGTCCCCGAGATCGGCCCTGACACTGCGCTGCGTTTTGCCGACGACGCCGTCACCCGTAAGTTCGTGCAGGCCCGTCAGTGGGGCTACGTGACCCGCCCGGTGTTGGTGGGCCCGCTGACCTACCTGGCACTAGCTAAGGCTGACCCGGCCACCCCCGACTTTGACCCGCTAACCCGCCTTGATGAGGCCGTGGCCGCCTATGAGCAGGCCCTGGCCTCCCTGCACGAGGCTGGCGCCCCCTGGGTGCAGCTGGACGAGCCGGCCCTAACCTCAGACAACCTCTCCCACCCCCGCGCTGAGCTGGCCAAACTAGCTGTGGGCGTGTATGAACGCCTAGCTAAAGCCACTAACCGCCCCCAAATCCTGGTGACCACCCCCTATGGGGACGCTTCCCAGGCTGTAGGCGCCCTAGCTAAGACCGGGGTGGAAGCCATCCACGTTGACACCCTGCGCGGCAGCCTACCTAAGGACGCAGACCTGTCTGGGGTAACCCTGGTGGTTGGGGCTGTGGACGGCCGCTACATTTGGCGCGCCGACCTGGCTGCTCTACGCCAGACCCTAACCGCCGCCCAAGCCCTGGGCGCCGCTAAGGTGACTGTGGCTACCTCCAACTCGCTCCAGCACGTGCCTCACGACACCGCCCTGGAAACCTGGGATGACCCCACGCTGAACAAAAACCTACATGCCTGGTTGGCTTTCGCCGACCAGAAGGTGCAGGAAGTAGTTACCCTGGCACGCGGCCTAGATGAGGGCTGGGACGCCATCGATGGTGAGGTAGCCGAGGCGACCCGCGTCCTAGAGCAGCGCGCTGCTGCCCCTGGCGTGGTACGCCCCGAGGTCCGCAGCCGCACCGCCGCCCTAACCGACGCCGACCGCGCCCGTGAGCCCTACCTGGAGCGTGAAGCCGCCCAAGCCCAGCGCCTGCACCTGCCTCCGCTACCCACCACCACTATTGGTTCTTTCCCGCAGACCACTGAGATTCGTAAGGCCCGCGCCGCCAACGCACGCGGCGAGCTTTCTGACGCCGACTACCAGGAGCGTATGCGTGAAGAAATCGCTGCGGTAATCAAGCTGCAGGAAGAGCTAGGCCTAGATGTGCTGGTACACGGTGAGGCTGAGCGTAACGACATGGTGCAGTACTTCGCTGAGCTGCTTGATGGCTTCGCCGCCACCCGCAACGGCTGGGTGCAGTCCTATGGTTCGCGTTGCACCCGCCCCTCGATCCTGTGGGGTGACGTGTCGCGTCCGGCCGCCATGACTGTGGGCTGGACCAGCTACGCCCAGTCGCTAACCGACAAGCCGGTTAAGGGTATGCTCACCGGCCCGGTGACCATCATTGCCTGGTCTTTCCCGCGTAATGACCTGCCTCTGGGCGAAATTGCTGACCAGATTGGTTTGGCGCTGCGCGACGAGGTTAGCGACCTGGAAGCTGCCGGCATTGCCGCCATCCAGGTGGATGAGCCGGCTCTGCGTGAGCTGCTGCCCCTGGACGCTGAGCGCCACGCCGACTACCTGGACTGGTCGGTGGGGTCCTTCCGCCTGGCCACCTCCTGCGTGCGCCCGGACACCCAGATCCACACGCACCTGTGCTACTCCGAGTTTGGCCAGATCATTGACGCTATCAAGGGCCTGGATGCGGATGTGACCTCCATTGAGGCGGCCCGCTCCAAGATGGAGGTTGTCCCCGAGCTGGCTGAGGCTGGTTTCGACCACGGCATTGGCCCTGGTGTGTGGGACATTCACGCCCCGCGCGTGCCCGGCAAGGAAGAGCTGGCACAGCTGATCGGCCTAGCTGCCGACGCCGTACCGGTTTCTCGCCTGTGGGTTAACCCCGACTGTGGTCTAAAGACTCGTGGCTACGCCGAAACCAAGGCTTCGCTGGAAAACCTGGTGGCCGCTACCCGCCAGGTGCGCGCCGAACGCGAGCTGAACAACTGACGCCGCTAGGCTCAGCACTGGCAACCCGACTCGCTGCCCTAAATGGCAGGCGAGCCCCCAGGGGCTGAAGACAACTAGCTAAACCAAGGCTTGGGGGGTGGAACTGTGTTCCACCCCCCAAGCTGTTTATTTCAGGCGTGCCATTCGGGGCGCTGCATGGTCGCGCCGCTGGCGCACTCCACGAAAATAGGGTCGCATCCTTCGGCCTTGAGCGCGTCGATCTGCGCGGCGGGGTCTTGATCGTCGGTGCTGACGCGGGCGTATCCGGTGGTGCTCATATCAAAATCCTACGTGCCAGGTTTTGGTGCACTAGGGGTTTTGGTAGGGGTTTTTGGCGCGGCGTGTCGCGGTGATCGTCGCGCCTGGCGGTGGGGTGTCAGAAACGGTCGTTACTGGTCAGTTCGCGCGATGACGTCCAGGAAGTCCCGTATGTGAGGGGGCGGAGTCGT